>Ga0190367_1000307_pt1 | contig 37227 bp, 36 predicted proteins | sample 4872181011_MG_FD_171838 | JGI IMG/M metagenome (GOLD analysis project Ga0190367, IMG submission 171838) | Hydrothermal vent microbial mat bacterial communities from Southern Trench, Guaymas Basin, Mexico - 4872-18-10-11_MG | ecosystem: Environmental > Aquatic > Marine > Hydrothermal vents >... | reverse complement strand
GGTCACCTATGTTCAGGTATAGTATCTTCATGCCCTTCCGCTCTAGTTCCTTAGCGGGCAATAGCACGTCCCTTATGGCGTACTCCACCGCCGCGGCCCTGCCAGCCGCCATGCTCGCGCCCAACTTATATAGGCAGCTAGGCGATAAGCGTGAGGTGGGAGCGGTTGGTGAGGTCAGGCAAAGCTAAGCGTGTCTTCAAGCCGGCTGGCAGGGCCGCGGCGGTGGAGTACGCCATAAGGGACGTGCTATTGCCCGCTAAGGAACTAGAGCGGAAGGGCATGAAGATACTATACCTGAACATAGGTGACCCGCTCAAATACGATTTCGACACGCCGGAGCACATCAAGGAAGCGCTTTACGAGGCCGTTAAGGCCGGGAAGAGCTGGTACGGGCCTTCTGAAGGCCTACCGGAGCTCAGGGAGGCTATTGCGGAGAAGGAGAAGCGCTATAACGGCGTGGATATCGCGCCCGAGGACGTGATGGTGACCGCTGGTGTATCAGAGGCCATGAACTTCCTCATGGCGGCCTCGCTCGAGCCGGGCGATGAGGTGCTGGTGCCGGGCCCGACTTACCCGCCCTACATATCATACGCGAAGTTCTACGGGGCCAAGCCCGTGCCTTACAGGACCGTGGAAGAAGAGGGCTGGCGGCCTGACTTGGACGACCTCAGGGCGAAGATAACGGACCGCACCAAGCTGATAGTCCTCATCAACCCGAACAACCCGTGTGGGGCCGTCTACGATGAGAAGACGGTGCGGTCCGTCTTGGACATAGCTGGCGAGCACGGGTTGCCCGTGGCCTCCGACGAGATATACGACAGGATAGTGTATGAGGGCTCCTTCAGGAGCACGGCTTCCCTGGCCGAGGACGTACCCGTGATAGGCCTCAACGGCTTCTCCAAGGTCTACCTCATGACGGGCTGGCGCCTAGGCTACCTCTACTTCAGGGACCCTGAAGGCGCTTTAAGCGAACTCAGGGAGGCCATAGCCAAGCTGGCCCGCGTGAGGCTCTGTCCCAGCACGCCCATTCAGGCTGCCGCTGTAGCAGCCCTGAGGGGGCCGCAAGACCACGTGGCTAAGATGGTCGGGGAGCTGAGGCGCAGGCGGGACCTGGCTTATAAACGCATCTCCGAGATCGAGGGGCTGAGCACTGCTAAGCCCATGGGGGCCTTCTTCCTCTTCCCGAGGGTAGAGGGCGTGGGTAAGATATGGCACACGGACAAGGAGTTCGTCCTCGACCTCCTGAAGGAGAAAGGCGTTCTTGTCGTGCACGGCTCCGGGTTCTGCCCGATCTACGGCCAGGGGCACTTTAGGGTCGTCTTCCTCCCGCCGCCGGCTGTGCTCGAGGAGGCCATGGATAAGATAGAGGAGTTCATGCGGTCTCGCCATCCCGCCTGAGGGATGTCCACGGCCAGCCCCGCTGCCAAATAGCTAATAAGGAAAGGCAAGTTCAGTAGTCCGCGGAAGAGAGTGCGAGCATGTGCTCAGGCGCGCCCCAGGGTGCTCCGTATGATTTGGTAGTGGTCGGACATTTTGCCCTCGATGTAATAACGCGGAGGGGGCAGCCCGTACAAGGCGCCCTCGGTGGCCCACCTGCTTACGCGTCGCTAGCGGCTAGGAAACTGGGGGCGTCCGTGGCCGTTATCTCTAGGGTAGGCGATGACTTTCCCGAGGAGTATAAAAGGCTCTTGACCGAGGCAGGCGTTGACCTATCGGCCCTGAAGACCGTGGAGGGCGCTAAGACCACGAACTACGTTATTGAGTACTTGGACGGTGAGAGGCGCATGGTGTTGAAGGCCAAGGCCCCGCCAATAGAGCCCGAGGACATCCCCCACGAGCTGACGGCCAGGGCCGTCTTACTGGCCCCGATAGCGGGCGAGATATCGCCGCCCCTGGTCGCCGTGCTGAGGAGGCGGGCGGAGTACCTCTGCCTCGATCCTCAGGGCCTCGTCAGGTCTTTCCGCGAGGACGGCACTGTGGTGCTCAAGGGCTGGTTCGATAGGTTCGTGCTCAGCCTCACGGACATAATGAAAGCTTCCCTGCGCGAGTACGAGCGCATAATGGGCACTGGCCGCCTCAGGTACGGCTTAAGGAAGCTACATAACTTAGGCGTCGGCTTAGTGATAATCACGTTGGGCGAGGAAGGTTCTATCCTGTCCGTGAGGGGAGAACTCTACGCCATACCCGCATACGAGGTTACCCGGGTAGCTGAGCCCACGGGGGCCGGGGACGTCTACATAGGGGCTTTCTTGGCTGAGTACGTGAGGAACGAGGACCCAGTGTGGTGCGCCTGTGTGGGTTCAGCGGCTGCCTCCTTCGTGGTAGAAGAATTTGGCCCAACGCGATTCGGTAGCAGGGAAGAGGTAATGGAGCGCGCCCAGGAGATATACAACTTAGTGGTGAAAGTTTAAGGCCCGTGCAAATGGCAGTTCTCCCCGGATAGGTGATGGCCATGGGCAAGATAGCTAAGGGCCAGAAATGTAGCGTGGTAGGCTGTAACGCGCCAGCCGTCCGCTCGCTGCCAACCGATAAGGTCGTGAGTGCCGGCTTAAACGTGGAGGGCGGGCGGAGAGCTTACCTCTGCCAAGAGCACTACAAGGAGTACAAGCGCAGGACGCGTAAGGAGAGGCGGTTAGAGAAGTGGAAGTTCATGGGTTAGGGGTGCGTCTATGGGGCTTTTAGATGAGCTATTTGTGGTGCTATTATGCTTAGGGGCCATAGCCCTTGCCATCGCGCTCGTCGTCTTTATGCTAGGGGCCGCTGCCGAGGCGGCCCTAAGGGCGCGGGAATCCCGGGAAGAGCAGGCATAGTTTAAATATGGATGCTGCTGGCTAGGGTCCCGTGAGGTAAGCCGAAGTTGTCCGGCGCTGAGTACCTAGTCATAGGCAAGGATGGCCGGGAACACGAGCTCGACCTAACGGACCCAGAGGCCTGCCCGCCCGTGGCCGAGGACCCCTTGCTCAAACAATTCATCCTGAGCGAAGAAGTAGGTTACGTGCCACACGAGCCGCCAGCCCACATAGAGCTCATGAGGCGTCTAGAGCTCGTCGATTACGAACCAGCCAGCGATGTAGGGCACATGCGTTTTTACCCCAAGGGGGCCTTGATGAAAGACCTCATAGAGGATTGGGTCCTAGACATGGCGTTAAGCCTGGGGGCCATGGTCATAGAGACGCCCACTATGTACAGGGCCGACGAGCCGGACATACGTGCCCAAGCAGAACGCTTTGTCGAGAAGGACTATAAGATAGATGTGGGCGGCAAAGTGCTCTTCTTACGTTTCGCGGGCGATTTCGGTCTTTTCAGGATGATGAAAGATGTGAGGATGAACGTCAGGCAGCTCCCGGTCCGCGTCTTCGAAATAGCGCCTAGCTACAGGCTCGAGACGCGCAGGGAATGTGTGGGCCTGAGGCGCATGAGGAAATTCACCATGCCTGACTTACACTGCTTCTGTAAGGACCTAGAGCAGGCCCTGGAGGAGTTCAGACTCCTAACACTCAAGTACGCGGAGCTCTTGAGGGGCCTTGGCTTAGATTTCGTCCACGCTTACAGGGCCGAGAGGGCTTTCTACCAAGAGCATCGTGATTTCTTCGTGAAGTTGGCCGTGGAACTCGGCAAGCCTACGTTAGTCCAGCTCTTCCCGGAGCGCAAGCATTACTGGGCCCTGAAGAGCGAGCTCCAATACGTGGATTCCGTGGGCAAGAACTTCCAGCTCGGCACCGTCCAGGTAGACGTGGAGGACAGCGAGCGCTACGGCATAACGTACGTGGATACGGATGGCAGCGAGAAGGGCTGCATCATCATCCACTCCAGCCCGGGTAGCATAGAACGCCTCCTCTGCGCCGTGTTGGAGGAGGCGGCCAAGGCCATAAAGGCCGGCGGCCTGGCTAAGCTGCCCACTTGGCTCTCCCCCACACAGGTCAGGCTCATACCCATCGCCGATAGGCACTTGGATTACGCGCTCAAAGTGGCTGAGGAATTGGTGGCGGCCGGCATAAGGGCGGATGTAGATGACAGGAGGCGGTCTATGGACTGGAAGGTACGCGCGGCTGGTATGGAATGGGTGCCCTACGTGGGCGTGGTAGGCGATAAGGAAGTAAAGGAGGGCACGGTCATGGTAACCATAAGGGCTAAATCTGAACCCAACCGGCCATACCAGGTGAAGATGACCGTTGACGAACTCAAGCGGACCGTGTTAGAGGAGCTTGAAGGTAAACCCAAGAGGCCGCATTACCTGCCCATGCTGTTGTCCAAGAGGCCGGCCTTCAGGTAGCCGTGGCCCAGCTCCTGACTACCTTGAAGTCGTACAGCCATACCTGTTGCTCCGGGTCCCAGCGCCCGTACATGCTTAACCACTCGCGCTTGAAGCTCTCCAAGGAGTTGTACCCGTCCGGCTCGATGTCCTCGGGCGTGAGCATCCCTAGCTTCTTGGCCCTCTTGCCCGTTATCAAGATCTCGGCTACCTTTTTGGCGCCCGGCCTTTCTTGGACCGCGTAAACTCGGCCGACCTTATATTTGCCTGTGGGCCTTATGGTCCTGGTCTTCTCGCCCCGCAATATCTTCTTTATTAGGTGCCTCCTGAAGAGCAAGCCCCTCTGCCCCAGAGCTGAGGCGGCGGTAGCTCTACATAAAAACATCGATATACCTGTGCGGGTGCGTTTATATGCCGCCCCGCTCCTCGGCGGCATAGCCGGGGATGATCTCGTGAGAATAGCCCTCATGAGCCCGTGGAACGATTGCTGTGGCGTGGCCGTCCACGCCTGGTTATTGGGGTCGGCATGGCTCAGGGCAGGCCATGAGCTGATCGTGTTCGCGCCCTTGGACGAGGTCCTCAAGGGTAGGATGCCAGTAGACGCGCCGGATGAGGATTTCGTGCGCAGGTGTTGGGTGATGCACCAGCACGCCGATAGGCTGGAGGAAGCGCCCGAGCTGTTCTTGGACATGAGCCCCCTACTAGAAGAGGGTTTCGATGTGCTTTTCGTGGAAAAGCCTTGTTCTGCCCCTTTACGCGGCCTTACGCACATAATACACGAGTTGAAGCAGAAGGGGCCTGTTGTAGCCATAATGCATGCGGGCGTGGTCCCGCGCCCCAAGGCGTTTTACCAGATCAGGTGGGATTTAGCCACGGTCTTCGACAAGCGCTTCTACAACCTCTATGGCCGCCTGATAAACGCCCGGAGAGTGGAGATTGTCCCTTACCCGTTCCACCCGGTCGTAGAAGGTGATAAGAAAGCCGCCAGGCACGCGCTAGACCTGCCGCTCGAAGCGCCCCTATTATTGGCCTTCGGTGTAAGGGCTAAGCACCTCTGGCCTATCATGCCCTACTTGGCCCACCTAGCAGACGAGAGGGGCCTAAAGCTCCTGATAATAGCGAAGCACGGCGAGGGCCTGAGGCACGCTCTAGCGCTCTCGACCCGTTATGGTTTTGTGGAGGTGCGTCGGGCAGCCCCTCATTACGAGGAGCTCTACACTTACCACCACGCCGTTGACGCCGTACTCCTCCACAGGCCTCCAGCCGATTATGTGCCTATCTCCAGCACGGTGCACCTCTGCCTAGGCGCCATGAGGCCGCTCATCTGCCCCGATAACAATTACTTCGAGGTATACGATGGCGCGGTCGTGAAGTACAGGGACCCCGAGGACATGGTCGCCAAGCTCGAGCTAGTGCTGGAAGGAGGCGCTCTGGTCGAAGAAGTCCTCAGGAAGGCTAGGCGCTTGATAGAAGGGCGGACAGCCAAGGAGGTAGCCGAGCAGCTCCTTAAGTTAGCCCTTGAGGCCGGTAGGGCTTGAGGGCTTCAGGATGTCGGGAACTCCAGCTCTACCTTCTCGAGCTGCTTGAGCACGTACTGCCTTATCTCGCTCGGGTTAGGCAGCTCGGCTACTATCCGGCCTTCTTTCACAAGCGGCTTAAGCATGGCTTCCATCTCCCTGCCGCAGCGGGGGCAGCTCGGCTTATCAGCCCCAAAGGGCGTTACTAGGTCCAACATGCAATCCCAGCAACGCCAAAGCTGTTTCTTACCGCCCAGCTTGCCCCTCTTGGCACAGGGGCCGCGTCCCTCGACCTCCACGATGTCCATGGCAAAATCCACCACGGGCGCGTTGCTTATGGAAGTGCCCACGCCGAAGGCCTCAGCGCCGGCCGCCTTGAACTTAGGAATACTATATTCGTCCAAGCCTCCGGAGAGGAATATCTTCACGTGCTTATAGCCCCTTATGTCTAGCTCCCAACGGACCTCACGTATTATCTCCGCGAAATCGCCGCGCCTTGACCCTGGCGTGTCCAAGCGGACCGCGAAGAGGCGCTCGCCTAAGGCCTCGGCGGCCATGATGGCCTCTATCTTCTCATCATAATAGGTGTCCACGAGCGCCACACGCGGCACCTCGGCCTCCACTACCTCGTCAAAGGCCTTCCAGGCGGCTACCTGGTCCCCCATAACTATGATGAGGGCATGAGGCATGGTCCCCACGGGCTTCTGGCCCACGGCTTCCGCGCCCACGATGTTGGAGACCGCGTCCAAGCCGCCTATGAAAGCCGCTCTGTCGATGGTGGGCGCCAGGGCCGGGTGCATCCTACGCGTGCCGAAGGAGACAACTAAGCAATCGCCGGCGGCCTTCTTAACGCGCGCTGCCTTCGTGGCTACGCCGGTGGCCTGGCATAGGAGGCCTAGCATGGGCGTCTCGTAAACGCAGAACTCACCGTAGGGCCCCTCTATGAAGAGGACCGGCACCCTCAAGCCCCGGTAATCGCGCGTGAAGAAGACGGTGCCCTCGGGCATGCTGTAGATATTGACGGGGAGGCCCTCGAAGAGCTTAGCCACTTCCTCTACACCGCAGAGGACACCCCAAGGCCAGCGCTCAGGGAACTTGCTAGGCGTTACCTCGGCTACCACGCGTACGCCCGAGAGGCCCTTAGCCTCTAAGATGCGCTTCGTCCGCACGAAGTAGATATCCGTGGCCTTCCCGCTCTTTATCTCCTCTTCCGTGGCCACGTAGAAGATCCTTCCCGGCACGGCGCTCGCCCCAGGCCCAGGTCAGGAGGGCCAGATATAACCTATTGCGGGCCACGGGGCAGTATCGTAAAACATGGGGGGCTTTCAGATGCATCTCGGCTGAGGGTAAGTTTGAATATCTACTTACTCTCCCTAAACTGAGGAAATCCGAAGCCCTCAAGGGCGAATGTGGGATAGCAAAGGCCAGAGGTATGTGGGAAGTTCTCGTTCCCCCAAAAGCCCGGCTATAAAGCTCCTCGGATAGGCGTGGAGCTGGGGAAGTCCCGTTCGAGCATAAAATTCCCAGATATCCGAGCAGGACAGAACGGAACTCGTGCCCTCGGGCCGTCGAGGAGAAGCGATAGCAGGCGCAGTGATGGGCATGCGGTGGTTGCTTCTGCTCATCATCGCCGTGCTATTTGGCCTAGCCGTGGCAGCAGCGAGCCGCTACCTGGCCAGCGGGCGCGGGCTAGTCACCTGGGTCAGGCCCACAGACTAGCGGTGCTCTTTACCGGGCTGGCGGCTAGCTTGGTCAGCCTGGTGTTCTTAGAGCTCGGGCCAGGCCTCCGGGGATCGGCCTTGTGTGCTTTAGTGGTGTTATTGGCCGCTCAAGCGGCCTGCTTGCTCCTCTACAGCGCTTACTGGGTGCGTTATGTTTTAAGGAGGGCGTCATGTGCTTAACTCGGCCATCAGCTGCTCGGCTGTCTTCACCTCCGCGCCGTAAACGCGCTTCATATACTCCAGCGCGGCTTGGTGCTCCTCAGCCGTAAGCGCCTCGCAGCAATCACTCACTATTATGAGTTTATAGCCCCTGAAGTAGGCGTCGGCAGCTGTGTGCTGGACGCATACGTTCGTGACTATGCCAGTCAGTATGAGTGTGTCCACGCCCAGCTCGCGGAGCAGCAGGTCCAAGTCAGTTGCAAAGAAGGCGCTGTAACGGCGCTTCTTCACCACGTAATCGCCCTCCTGAGGCCTCAGCTCTTCGACGACCTGGGCCCCCCAGGTGCCCTTGATGGCGTGGTCGCCCCACAGGGCTAGCTCCGCATCCACGTCCTTTAGGTGCGCATCGCAGGCGTATATGACTGGCAAGCCCCTCTCGCGAGCCCAATTGAGCAGCTCCCTAAGCTTCGGGATAATGCGTTCGGCTCTCTCCACCCTGAGGGCGCCGCCCTCCTTTACGAAATCGTTCAACATGTCTATCACGAGCAGGGCCGCCCGCACGGGCAACACGCACCTCCCCGAGCCGTGGTGGCCAATAGCTTATTTGCCTTCGGGCCAGGCGTGGGCCAGCTGCCTCATGGACTTAGCCAAGGTGAACTCGTTAGGCTCCGGGCGATCTTCAGGGAGGCCGCCGCGGACACCGAACGCCTCGGCCAAGAGGGGGACTAGCAGCTCCCCGATTTCCCAAGGTCCCAGGCCCGAACTCGTTAGCTCGGCGAGGTTCGCTACCTCGAACTTGCACGCTAGGGCCGAGCGGAGTGCTCGTAGATCCGCGCTCACCAACAGGGTGCCATGAACCATGACCGCGCCCCGGCCTAGGAACATGGCTAGGCCTGAGAGCTTGTAGGGACCCACGAAGACACCTTTTCTGGGCTCGAAGCGCCCTTCCAGCCCGAGATAGGCCAGGAGGTCTAGGATAGCGTTAGCAGCCAGCGCCTCCAACTCACTCGGCCAGCGAATGGACTCCGGCAGGTCGTCCTTCCTGGCTACCACGGTCCAGTTCAAGTTACCTTCATCGTGGTAGACAGCGCCACCTGCCGTGGGCCTCTTAAGCACGGGCAAGCCCATGCGCTCGCAGACCTCTAGCCGCACCTCAGCCAGGGAGCGGCCTGAACGGCCTATCACCACACAGGGAGGGTTAATCCAGAGGCGCAGGGTGTTGGGGCAAGCGCCCTCGGCTACCAAGCGTGGCAGCGCCCATTCAAAAGCCAAGTTGAGCCCGGGGTCAGGCCAGGAGGTCCTCAGAAGGCGCCAGCCGCCTGCGCCCAAGCCACGCTAACCCCTGAGGGGCTCAGCGCGCTCTACCAGCTCTTTCACGGCCATGAGGAAGCGGGCAGCCGGGCCGCCATCCATGGCCCTGTGGTCAAAGGAGAGCGTGAGCCAGGCCGTTCGCTTCACGGTCAAGCGTCCGTCCTCCACCGCCGGTCTCTCGGCTACACGGCCGAAGGCCAGGATGGCGACCTGCGGGTGGTTCACTATGGGAGTGAACTTGTCTATGCCGAACACGCCCAGGTTCGTGATGGTGAAGGTCCCCCCGCGCACGTCTTCCATGCTTAAGCGTCCCTCGCGGGCCCTCTGCGCTAGCTCGCGTATCTCCCGCCCTATCTGGACCAGGGATTTCTTATCCGCGTTCTTTACCACGGGCGTAACTAGGCCCTGAGGCGTGTCCACAGCTACGCAGACGTTCACGGTCTCGTGTACGCGGACCACGCCGCCCTCGAAGGTCGCGTTCAGCTCAGGATGGGCTTTTAGGGCGAGCGCCACGGCCTTGACGAAGATGGCGTCGTAGGGCAGTTTGACGCCTTCCTCAGCCTCGACGCGCGCCTTCAGCTCCTCGGCCTTTGTCATGTTGACTTCCACGGTCAGGCTGGCGTGAGGTGCCTGCCAGGCCTTGGCCATTTTCTCAGCCGTGAGGCGCCTTATGCCCGTCAGCTTCACCTCTCGGTAGGCAGGCACGACTTTAAGCTCCTCCAGCGCCCTCAGCACATCTCGCTTTGTTATGCGCCCTCCCGGACCTGTCCCTTTTATCTTCGTTATATCCAGGCCATATTGCTTGGCCAGCCTCCTGGCGGCGGGCGTTATCTTCACGCGCTCAGGCGCGGGAGGCACGACCTCAGTTGGGGTAGCTGGCTCAGCGGGTACTGCGGGAGCAGCCGGGGCGGCGGCAGGCGCCTTCAGAGTTGCCTCAAGGGCTTTCTTGGCTTCCTCAACGGCCCTCTCGATATCCTCGGGTTTATCGCCTTCTTCGGCCACGATAGCTATTGGGGCGCCTATGGGCACCTCCACCTCGGGCTCCACGAGGATGCGGGCCAGCACGCCCGAGGCAGGGCTCTCGACCTCATACGTTACCTTCTCGCTCATGATGATGGCCACGACCTCACCGGCCTTAACCGGCTCGCCCTCTTGCTTGCGCCACTCCACCACCGAGCCCTTCTCCATGTCTATGTCCAAGCGCGGCATTATGATGGTCTTGACCATGTCCTCACCGCGCTTCACCTGGCCCTAGGAGCCTATTACCCTTTATTCACGTCCGCGCCCCAGCGCGAGCGCACGAGCCAGCGGGCTCACGTCTCCCCGAGCACCAGGGCCCTCGCGGCCTTCACGATGTCCCCCGCACTCGGCAGGGTGAGCTGGCCCAGGGGCGGGCTCACGGGTATGGGCACGTCCGGGCTGGCGAGGCGTAGGATGGGGGCGTCTAGGTAGTCGAACGCCTTCTCGACCACCAGGGCCGCTATCTCGGCGCCCACGCCACCTCGCTTGTGTGAGTACTCCGCTATGAGGAGCCTATTAGTCTTCATCACGGAACGCAGGATAGCCTCCTCGTCCAGGGGCACGATGGTGCGCGGGTCCACTACCTCCGCGCTTATGCCTTCATCGGCCAGCTTCTCGGCTGCCTCTAAAGCGCGGGGCACCATGGCCGAGATGGCCACGATGGTTATGTCGTTTCCCTCACGCTTCACGTCCGCTTCCCCAAGCGGTATCACGTAATCGCCCTCTGGCACGGGCCCCCTCACGCGGTAGAGGATGTAGGGTTCGAAGTAAATCACGGGCGAGTCATCGCGTATCGCGGCCTTGAGGAGGCCTTTAGCATCGTAAGGCGTGGAGGGCGCTACCAGCTTCAAGCCAGGCACGTTCAAGAACCAGGGTATGGGCACTTGCGAGTGGTCACCTCCGTGGCCGCGGCCGTGAGCCATCATGGTCCTCACCACGAGGGGCACCTTTAGCTGGCCCCCGCTCATGTAGCGCATCTTAGCCGCGAAGTTCACGAGTTGGTTCATGCAGTTCGCCAGGAAGTCCGCATACATGATCTCCACCACGGGCCTGAAGCCCATTATGGCCAAGCCTATAGCAGCCCCCACGAAGCCCTCCTCGCTTATGGGCGTGTCTATCACGCGCTCTGGCCCGAATTCCTCTAAGAGGCCCTTAGTGACGCGGTAGATGCCGCCTAACACGCCTATGTCCTCGCCGAGCAATATGACGCGTTCGTCACGGCGCATTTCCTCCCTCAAGGCCTCGTTTATGGCCTCGGCCATGCTGAGCTCGCGGGCCTCGCCCATGTGTCCGCGCCTCGGCCAGCCTGTTACGCCTCTTTTCTTAACTCTTCCCGGCTTCTGCTTGAGGCGCGATCGGGCAGAAACGGCCAAGTTTTATAAGTAAGATGGTGGCCTCGCGATCGAAATGAGTAGTAAGAGAAGGATACCGTGCGCCATATATGCGCCTGGAAGGAGAATATCCCAGCTAGCCCTTACGGTCAGCAACCGTCCAGGCGCGTTAGCCGAGATAGCCCATGCCATACACGAGGCCGGCATCGGTGTGTTATCCGGTCTGATATGGGCTGAGCCAGGCGAGGAGACCGCCACATGAGTTTTCTTCGTGGACCTAACGGGGGCCAGCATGGAGCGAGAGAACTAGCCGAGAAGCTGTCCTTAAACATGGTGTTAAAAGCCGAGGTGATCGAGCATAGGTTCAACGACCTCATCATAGACGCTTTTTCCTTTCCGACCATGTTCTTGACCAGGAGGATGGTGCTATTGGATATATGTAGCGTGACCGCCATGCCAGATTGGATAGATCGGACCTTCGGGACGGGCGGCCACGCCATATTGTTCGATATGGGGCGCGAGGCCGGCAAGATGGTAGTGGGCATTTTAAAAGGGAAAAGTATGGCCTGGCCGGCTCAAAGCTCATCGAGGCCTTCTTAGCGCTCTGCAGGGCCATGGGCTGGTTCAGGTACGAGGTACTCGACATGGACCCCCAGGCGGTTAAGGCCAGGGTGAGGCTCTACGAATCGTATGAGTGCTCGCCGTTTGTGTGCTCCTCGGAGAGGCCCAAGAGCCACTTGCTGAAGGGGGTGCTAGCTGGGGCCTTTGAAGAAGCCTTTGGAAGGCCCTTCGCAGTCAACGAAGTGAAGTGCGTGGCCAAGGGAGACGAATGCTATGAGTTCGAAATAGAACCTGTTCAGTAGACGTGTTCGTAGAGTTCCTCGGCCCCGGGATATGGGCTGTTCAGGGCGAATTCTACGGCTTCTCTCACCCTCGCCTCTACCTTGGTTTCTACCTCGGCTAGCTCATTCTCGCTAGCCACGCCGGCGGTCAGTAGCCGTTCTCTCAAACGCTTTATCGGGCATCTGGCCTTCCAAGTCTCGACTTCCTCACGCGTCCTGTAGGCCGTGCCGGGGTCGCCAACGTGGTGGCCGAGCCAGCGGTAGGTTTTACATTCTATGAGCACTGGCCCCTCGCCTCTCCTGGCGCGCTCCACGGCCCACTTAGCAGCCTTATAGACCGCTACCACGTCATTTCCATCTACTACCACTCCCGGTATGCCGTAGGAAGCCGCCCGGGCCGCTATGTCGCGCACGGATGTGGAACGCCAGACGGGCACGGATATAGCGTATTGGTTGTTCTCGCACACGTATATGACGGGCGCTTTCCAGATAGCCGCTAGGTTGAGGCCTTCGTGGAAATCGCCTATGTTGCTTGCACCATCGCCGAAGAAACAGGCCACTACTTGGTCCGTGCCCCTCAGCCTTATGGCCAAGCCCACGCCAGCCGCGATGGGTATGTTAGAGCCCACTATCGGGCAGGAGTAGAGCACGCCCACCTCCGGGCAGCAAGGCCTCATGGAGCCCCCGCGGCCCCTATTCAGGCCCGTGGCACGGCCCAGTATCTCGGCCGCCAAGCGCTCCAGGGGGGCACCCTTAGCTATGCTGTGTGCGTGGCCCCTGTGCGTGGAGAGCACGTAGTCATCGGGCCTGAGGCACGCGCACACGCCCGCCGCCACCGCTTCCTGGCCTATGTAAACGTGCGCTGAGCTGGGCACGAGGCCGCGCCTGTAGAGGTCCGCTATGGCCTCCTCGAAGCGCCTTATGGTCAGCATGATCCGATAAAGGTGCATTAGAGTAGCTTTGTCTAGGCCGCCTAGCTCGTCTGACATGGCCTCGCCCTGGCTCGACAAGCACGCACACCCGTGACCAAAAACCGCCATACAATTATAACCCTTCACCAAGCCCGCCTCCTGGCCGCCCAGCAAAAGCTAAAAACCGCCTCAGCCAGGTGGGGCGGTGATTGGGTTGGAGGCCGAGGAGATCAAGGAGAGATTGCTTAAGCTATTAGATACCTTACGGCCTTACGCGCCCTCCTTCCCTATCGTGAGCAACCTAGTCGACAGGATGAAGGCCTCGTTAAAAAAGGTGCCGCCTGAGGTCCTGGCTGAGGTCATTAAGGAGCTAAGGGAGATATTAGAGGGCGCCTGAGGGCTGATCTGGCGCCGGGGGTGGGATTCGAACCCACGCGGGCCGCGAGGCCCACCGGATACCCCGTCCCCAACCTCACCGGCCCAAGGCCCCTAACGGGGACCTCGAGTCCGGCGCGTTGACCGCTCCGCCACCCCGGCGCCCGCCCTATATATATGGGGGGCTCTTTTGAGCTTAACGCACCATGGGCCTCTTGCCCGAGTGCCTTCTCGGCCTCCTAGGCCTCAATATCTTCTCGAACCTGGGAGGCAGGTACTCGCTGGCTAAGATGTCCTCTAGCAGCTCGACCACGTAGGGTTGTGAGCGTACTAAATCGGTGAGCGTTATGATGCCCACCAGGCGGTTGCCCTCGAAGATGGGCAACTTCTTCACGCCCTTACTCGTCATGAGCTTAGCGGCCTCCTCAAGGTCCATGTCTGGGCGCCCCTTCACTATCGGGGTGCTCATCACCCAGCCCACGCGCACGGCATCCGGGTCTTTGCCCTCTGCTACCACTCGCACCAAGATATCGCGCTCGGTTATGATGCCGACGGGCTCGCCTTTCCTCAGGACCACTAGGCAGCCCACGTTCTTCTCGCTCATGAGCTTAGCGGCCTCCCTGACAGTCGCATCCTCGTCTATGGTGATAACATCGGGGTTCATGATATCTCTGACGGTCAGGGACATAAGGCAACCACCACCCGTTATGCGCTTGGCCCGCCGGGATATAATCCTTTATCCAATGGCCAGCTCCCCTAAGGCGTGCTGGAGGGGGGCGCGTTGAGGATAGCTGACCTCAGGCCGGGCATGAGGAACGTCTGCTTAGAGGCTGAGGTCATAGAGGCTGGCGAGGCGAAGAAGATAGTAGCCCGCGGGTCAGAGAGGGCTATTCTGGAGGCCTTGATCTCGGATGGCAGCGGGCAAATAAAGCTCGTCCTCTGGGACGATCGCATAGTGGAGCTGAGGCCAGGCGACAGGGTGGCCATAGAAGGCGGGGTGGTTACGTCTTACAAGGGCGAGTGGCGCTTGAACGTGAGCAAGGGCGGCTCCATAAGCAAGCTATGACAGGTGAGGCCTTAACTTCAGGAATGTGGAGTTAGGCGAGTGGCTTATGTTCCAGCAGAGCGAGAAAGAGTGGCCTCCAAGAAACATCACCTTGAAGAGTCTAGACGAGGTGTGGGTAACTACCCTCGGTTATGATGGGGAGAGCAGGAGAATACGGTTGGCCGTATCGACTTCGGGTGTATTCAGGAAGCTCCTCAAGGTCCTTCTGGATGAGAAACAGCCATATAACCCACGCATCTACATAAAATCGTGGAACGTGAGGCAGGGCGTGTTATATGTGAGAGGCCAACTCCAAGTGGCCATTCCATACAGCTTTTACGTTGCACATGCGACGAGATATAGGAGGAACCATGGAAGTCTCTGTGCTGGCGTTGATGTCAATACGGACAGGATTAACCTAGCGATAGTGGAGGATCTCATCCGGCCGCCATACCTTCACTATCGCGGCACGTGCTCTGTGAGGGTCTCAGGCGTTTGCCACGCCCGCCGGCCAATATCAAGGCTTTCAAGGCACGGCCCATTTGCGGTGGGCGATCCGCGGGTATTAAAATTATCCACCAGGGGCCAGCAGCGGTACTTCATGCTCAAGCGGTGGCCGTCGGCGCCTGCGTGGGTACTTCATCTATCAGCTTATCCGAGCTCGCCTCATCCGGCCGCCATAACCTCCGGCGACGGGGCTTAAGTTTTTGCCTTAAGCCAACCCTTTTATTGGGCAGCCACGAGCTAGGCTAGCCCAAGGCGGTGGATATGGCGAGCGAGGCCACGAGGCGCAGGCTCGTGCTCCTTGAGGCCTCTAGGAGGGCTGTCCAGCTCGTGCTTTTCGTGCTCTTCAACGCCGGCCTATGGGGCCTTGCATCTACGCCCCTCCTGCTGCCCATCCTCTTGCCCTCGGCTACCCCAGGCCGCACGGTCGGGAACGCTTTCTCCATCATGGAGTACATGCTCTCAGAAGGATTGGCTCCTCTCCTGCCTTTAGCGGCCTTCTTAGTTACCGGCGCTATCCTGGGCCGAGCGCTCTGCGGCTGGGCCTGCCCCTTCGGGTTAATACAGGACATACTCAAGCACGTGAGGCGTAGGCCGACCGAGGTAGCTGTCCACACGCATAGGTCAGCTAGCAAGCTGAAGTACTTCGTCTTAGCCCTCGCCTTGCTCGTCAGCGGGACGCTGGCTCTCTCCCTGGCCGCTGGAGTCGGGGAGGATTATAAGAAAGCCCTCGGCCCCTTCGCGGGAGGCCCCTTCACGGTCCTCTCCCCTGCCGAGACGCTCTTCTCCCTTCTGCCGGCCTTAGTGGTGAAGTTAGTAGAGGAGAAGCCTGAGCCCTGGCCCTTTATCTCCGGCCTGCCCTGGCTCTTCTGGGCCAGGTTGCTCATCATGGTAAGCGTGCTGGTCCTGGTGGCCTATGTGCCGAGAGCCTGGTGCCGTTACCTCTGCCCCGTGGGGGCTTTAGTGGCTATCTTCGGCCGCTTCAGCCTCCTGGGCTTGAGGATAAACATGGTCAAGTGCGATAGGTGTGGTGAGTGCATGCGCGCCTGCCCTATGATGGTCCGCCTCTTAGAGCAACCGCCCGAGAAGATCTCGGACCCAGATTGCATCTACTGCCTCAGGTGTGTGGCCGCCTGCCCGCACGGTGCCATAAAGCCCAGGTTCCCCTGAGCCTGGGCCTTATGATGGGCGGATAAGCCTTATCGTGGTGCCTCCGCGTTAGGATTGGGAGGTTAAGCGCTTGGGCGTGAGACCTAAGGCCGTGGTCCTGGCCATAGCTGGCTTAGACCCCTCTGGCGGCGCTGGCCTGGCGGCGGACATCAAGGCCATCGCCAGCCTTGAGGCCTTTTGTGCCCCGGTCATATCGGCCATAACGGTCCAGGACACGCGCGGCGTCCGAGCTGTCAGGCCCGTGGAACCAGGCCTGCTGAGGGCGCAATTAGAAGTCGTGTTAGAAGACCTAAGGCCCGAGTGGGCTAAGGTGGGTGTCCTCTACTCAGCCGAGAACATAGAGCTTGTGGTTTCCCTGGCTCGCGAGCACGGCTTGAAGCTCGTGGTAGACCCTGTCCTGAGGGCCGGGGCTGGCCAGCCCCTCCTAGCCCCAGGGGCTCTTGAGGCCTTAAGGGACCGCCTCCTGCCAGCTGCCTTCATCATCACGCCTAACGTCCGTGAGGCCGCGGAGCTCTCGGGCCTGAAGGTCAGGGGACCCGAGGACGCTAGGAGGGCGGCTAAGGCCCTCGCGGATTTAGGCCCAGAAGCCGTGGTGGTGAAGGGAGGTCATTTAAGCGGTCACGAGGCCGTCGACGTGCTCTATTATGAGGGCCGTTTCTACGAGTTCGCCAGGCCGAGGCTTAGCACCGACGCGCACGGCTCGGGCTGCGTGTTCTCCTCCGCCCTAGCAGCCCTCTTGGCACTCGGCAGGCCAGTGCCCGAGGCGGTACGGGAGGCGGGCGACCTGGCCTGGGAGTCCATCTACTGGTCCCTGTCTATCGGCAGGGATAGGCCGGTGGCTGAGCCCATAGGCAGGCTGCTGAACGAGGCCGAGCGGTATAGGGTGCTGGAGGAGGTCAGGGCAGCAGCCGAGGCTTTAGAAGGCCAGCCGGAGCTGGCCCGCTTCTTGCCCGAAGTGGGGACGCAGGTAGCCATGGCCTTGCCCAGGCCCAAGGGGCCAGAGGATGTGGCAGCCATAGAAGGGCGCATAGTCAAGGCCCGGGGACGCCCTAGAGCCGTGGGTCCTGTGCGCTTCGGTGCTTCAAGCCATATGGCGCGCCTGGTGTTAGCCGCCATGAAGCACGACCCGAACGTGAGGGCAGCCATAAACTTGCGATATGACCCCGCGCTCGTGGGCGCCCTCCAGCAGATGGGTCTCCTGGTGGCCAGCTTTGATAGGTCGCGCGAGCCGCCCGAGGTAGCCGCTGTCGAGGGCGCTACCCTGCCCTGGGCGCTTGAGGAAGTCGTCAGGGCGTGTGGTGGCCGCGTCCCGGACGTCATCTATGACCTCGGGGGCATGGGTAAGGAACCGATGATCCGCTTGCTGGGCAAATCAGCGCTAGAGTTGGTAGAACGGGCAAAAAGGGCCGTGAAGCTGGCCCTTAAGGCCTAAACCAGCTTTACTTCTCCCGCCTCGCCACCACAAAACCATATTATGTAATCAGCTGCTAGCTCAGCCGCTTCCACCAGCCTTCGCGTGTCCACGCCGGGCGCCCCGCAGGCGACCACCAGTGCCCTCACGGTGCGCTCCGTGATCTTCGTCCTATTGCTGTCCCTATGGGGGTAGATAGCTATCGGCCCCTCACGGTCAGCTATCACGAGTTCTTTGCCGGATAACTCCACGGGCTTTTTCATGCCTATGCCCAAGAAGAGCTCGCCCGGCTTGGCGAACCTCAGCTCGGCAGCCTGGCCCGCTATGGTGTCTAGGTCGAAGGCGGCCAGGGGGATACCCGACCTAACTGAGGCCAGGTTGTAAGCGTCCACGAAGTTGCTGATGGCGGGGAATGGCTTGCCAGCTAGGATGCGCCTCACGAGCGCCTCGGCGGAAGGCCTCTCCTTTGTGGGGTCAATCCCGAGGCGCCAGAAGAAATCTCTGTAGGCCCTGAACAAAGGCACGTCTTTCAAGGTCGGGAGCTCGTACTTAGCACGTATCTCCCGCGTGACCTCGTCCACTAAAGCCTGGAGGTCGGGGGGTCTGGTCTTCTCCACGCGGACGCCCGAGACCTCTACTAAAGCCAGCTTCAACGTGGGGAACAGGGCCCTTACCTCGTCCCTGACCACTATCATGGCTCCCGCCAAGGCTTAATTGTGCCCCCCGGGGCTTATAGGCCGTGGTGGACATGGAGGCCCCCAGTTGGCAAGACGTCTATGGGCTCCTGAGGCTGTTAGAGTGGGCCGCGACCAGGGTGGGCTTTGTGGTCCGCGAGGCTGGCCTGGTCAGGGGCGTGCCCAGCCTCCTCGTGGAGCCGCCCAAGGACCAGAAGAAGGCCTTTGAAGAGCTCATCGCCTTGCTCAAGCCCCACAACGTCCTGCCCGTGTTGAGGCGGGGACCCTCGGGGCTGGTGCTGAGGGCCGTGTCCTTCAGGCCTGGGAAGGAGAGGACGCCCTTAGTGCCCTTAATCCTCTTCGTGGCCACCTTCGGCAGTATCTTCGCGGCTGGCTGGTTTCTCTCGCTCCGCTGGCCCGAGGGGCCGTTCCTCGGCGCCCTGATGTTCACGGGGGCCATGATGGCTGTCTTAGCCACGCACGAGATGGGGCACTGGATAGCGGCCCGCCTGCACGGCGTGAGCGTGACGCCGCCCTACTTCATACCGGCGCCCCCGCCTATCAGCTTCCTCGGCACCTTCGGCGCCTTCATCCAACAGAAGACGCCAGCTCCCAACAAGGACGCGCTCTTCGACATAGGAGTGGCGGGCCCCCTGGCCGGCTTCGTGGCGGCCATAGCCATAACGCTCGTGGGCCTGCCCTACTCGCGCGTGGTGGTAGGGCCCGTGGAGGGCATCCCGCTGCCCTACATCCTGGCCTACGCTATCATGATCCGGCTGGTGCTGTCCCCCCTGCCAGAAGGGGCCGTGGTGCTGCTCCACCCCGTGGCCTTCGCCGGCTGGGTAGGCATGCTCGTCACCATGTTGAACCTCATACCGGCGGGCTCGTTAGACGGCGGGCACATAGCTAGGTGTGTCTTGAAGGCCAGGGAGCACATGTTCTTAGGGCTGTTAGGCGCCCTACTCGTCATGGCCGTGGGCTTCCTCTACGGCGGCTGGTACCTGCCAATGGCCATCCTCGCCCTCCTCATGGCCTTCTTTTATAGGCACCCAGGCCCCCTGGACGACGAGTCCAGCTTATCGCCGGTCAGGAAAGCCGCCCTAGTGCTACCTGCCGCGATCTTCTTGCTCTGCATAGCGCCTATACCGCTCCCGAGGTGAGCGGGAAACTTATATTTGGCCGCGGGCGTAGGGAGCGGCGGTGTCGCCGGTGAGAGGTGACCGGAAAATTACGTCAGAGGCCATCTGCCTCTGAAGCCGATTGGACTAGCCTAGATTATAAGCCCATGGAGTTTGAAGAAGAAGTAAGGCGCTTCTGGGAGGAAAACAGGATAAGGGAAAAGTTGGAGGCCCTCAGGGCCAAGGAACATGTGGGCTTAGCGGGCTTCGTCGAGGGGCCGCCGACGCTCAATGGCGTGCCCCACGTGGGGCACGCGCGGGGCCGGACCATGAAGGACCTATACTACCGCTGGCTGAGCATGAAGGGCTATTACATGCCCTTCTGGGCGGGTTGGGATTGCCAGGGCCTGCCGGTGGAGCTAGAGGCCGAGAAACTCTTAGGCGTCAGGGGCGGCAAGAGGCAGCTCTTGACCGAGGTGGGCATGGAGCGCTTCGTGGAGGAGTGCAAGCGCACGTTGGGCAAGTATTACCCGGAGTGGCTGAAGGCCGATAGGCTGTTAGGCGTCTTCATGAACCACGAGCGCGCTTACTGGACTTACAAGGACGAGTATATCGAGCGCGAGTGGACCTACCTTAAGCGCGCCTGGGAGCAGGGCCTCCTGGGCGAGGGCTATTACGTGGTCGCCTACTGCCCGTATTGCCAGACGAGCCTCAGCCACGCGGAGGTGGGCCTGGGCTACGAAGTCGTGGAGGACCCGAGCGTCTACTTCAAGCTCAAGCTGCGCGATAGGCCAGGCGAGTTCCTGCTCGCCTGGACTACCATGCCCTTCACCATAATAACGGACCTCATGGTGGCCGTCCACCCGGAGGCCGAGTACGCGCGCGTGGAGGTGGGCGATGAGGTATGGCTGATGGCGGCTGGCCGCGTGGAAGCCGTTATGCGCGAGCTGGGCGTGAGCGATTACCGTGTCCTAGAGCGCTTGCCGGGCCGGGCCCTAGAGGGCCTCAGATATGAGTACCCGTTCTACGACTTGGTGCCTAAGCAGGCCGAGCTAGAGCGCGAGCACCCGGCCATCCACACGGTCGTATGCGAGGAGTTCGTGGATGTCAGCGTGGCCACTGGCGTGGTCCACATGTCGCCTGGTAACGGCGAAGAGGACTTCGAGGCCGCTAAGAGGCGCGGCATGCCCATCTTCTCGCCCTACGATGACGAGTGCAAGTTCACGGAGGAAGCCGGCCGTTTTGCTGGCCTCTTCGCACGAGATGCCGATGAAGTCGTGATAGAGGAGTTGAGGAAACGCGGCCTCCTGGTGAAGGCCGGTCGGGTGAGACACGAGTACCCGACCTGCTGGCGATCGCACCACAAGCTCATCTGGGTGGCCAGGCGCGAGTATTTCTACTGGGTGGATAAGATAAGGGATAAGGCCCTGAAGGCCGCGGAGGCCGTGGATTACTTCTACGATGGCCCTAAGCACCGCTTCTTAGCCTTCATAAAGGAGGGGAGGCCCTGGTGTATCTCCCGCGAGCGCGTCTGGGGCACGCCCCTGCCAATATGGGTCTGCCGCTCCTGTGGCCACAAGGAGTTGGTGGCTAGCAAGGCCGAGCTACTTAAGAAGGCCATAAAGGTGCCCGAGGGTCATTTCGAGCTCCACAGGCCCTGGATAGACCAGGTGGTGCTCCGCTGCCCGAAGTGCGAGGGCGAGATGCACCGTGAGCCCTTCGTGCTCGATTGCTGGCACAACAGCGGTGTAGCACCTTACGCCCGCTTTACGGATGAAGAGTTCGAGCGCTTCGTGCCCGTCTACTTCCTGACCGAAGGCCTTGACCAGACGCGGGGCTGGGCTTACTCGCTCCTCATAACGCACGTGATACTCACGGGCCGCCCCGAATCGCCCTACAGGGCCTTCCTGTTCTACGGCATAGTATTAGACGAGAAAGGGCGCAAGATGTCCAAGAGCTTGGGCAACGTCATACTCGTGAACCCATTCCTAGAGCAGCACCCAGCCGACTTGTTCCGCTTCTACCTGCTCTGGAAGTGCGCGCCCGTAGATGACATGCGTTTCGACGTGAAGGAGATGTACAAGCGCCCCTACCAGGTGCTCAGCACGCTCTACCACCTCCACCGCTTCTTCTACCAGAACGCCACCTACGATGGCTTTGACCCGGCCCGCCACACGCTCGAATGGGCGTTAAGCGAGGGCTTGCTTAAGGCGCCTGACCGCTGGGTCCTCTCGCGCCTCCAGGGCCTGGTGGCCGAAGTAGATGAGCACTACGCCCGCTGCCGCTTCCACAAGGCCCTCCAGGCCCTAGAGGAATTCGTGGTGGAAGTGCTCAGCCACTGGTACGTGCCCATGGTGAGGCGCGAGCTCTGGACGGACGACCCGCGCACGCTGCCCAGGCGCTTGGCCATTTACGCTACCCTCTGGCACGTCCTCAAGACGGTTGTCCTCCTCTTCAACCCCGCCACTCCCTTCTTGGCCGAGTGGCTCTATCAACACGTCTACCGCGCCCTCGACCCGGGGCTGCCCGAGAGTGTGAACTTCGAGCGTTGGCCGGAGCCCAGGCCAGGCTTCAAGGATGAGGCGCTGGAGCAGGCGTTTGAAAGGCTCAAGTTAGCCGTATCGCTCTCTTACGCGGCCCGCCAGGCCGCTGGCCTCAAGCGCAGGTGGCCTCTCAAGGAGGCAGTGGTGGCCTGCGAGCTCTCGGACCTGCGGGCCCTTGAGGGCCTTGAGAGCCTGATGGCCGAGCTCATGAACGTGAAGGTCGTGAGGCTGGCGCAGGCTGGTCATGAGCCCACGGGGCCCGACTGGTCAGGCGCCTCCGAGGCAGGCATGACGGTGGCCATCTACACGGTCCGCGACCGCCTGCTCTTGGGCGAGGGTCTCATGCGCGATATCGCGAGGCGCGTGCAGGCCCTCAGGCGCGACCTGGGCTTCAAGCCCACGGATATCCTGGCTGAGGTGCACGTAGCTGGCCTCACGAGCGAGGACCTAGAGCTCCTCAGGCCGCACGTGAATGTGCTACGCTACCTGGTGCGCACCCGCGAGGTAGAGCTCCACACGGCCAGGCCGGAGGAGCTCGGGCCAGAGCTGGCGGGCCTGAGGTGGCGCGTCTACCGCGTGGACGGGCGGGAGATCCACATAGCCATCAGGCATGGCAGCTAAGGCGTTCAAGAAGTAGGACAGGACCCCTCGTCCAGAAGCCTTATATGGTCTTTTCCAGCTTAACCGGGCAGGAGGGTAGAAGGCGCCGGCATGTCTCTGTGCCTGCTGAAGAGCTGGGCCAGGGATTGGAAGCGCACCGTATCCATAGCCCTCGGTATCCTGCTGGCCGTCTCCCTCTTCGTGAGCATAAACGTGAGCGCGAGTGCCACGGCCGCCCAGCTGTTGGAGGCATCTCTCAGCAGGGTGCTGGCCGACGTGAGGGTGAAATACCCGTATGATATGGTCAACTGGACGCAGGTGAGCGAGGCCCTGCTGAGCGTGGATGCCGTAGAGGAGGAACTGGCCATGATGAGGCTCAAGATAGCCTTTGCCCCCCTCGTCCTGCTCGTGAACGGCGAGCCCGCCAAGCTTGAGGACATCCGGTTCGTGATGCTCGTGGGCATACCGCCTGAGCCCACGGACAGGCTGGAGCTCGTGGTGAGGGAAGGCACCTGGAACCTATCGGCTTACAGCGCTATCGCGGTGGCCAACCCCTTCGTGGAGGTAAAGCCAGGGGATGAGCTCGTGCTTCAGGCGAACATATCTATCACCATAGGCCGGGGCCAGGTGCTCAACCTGACCTCGCCAACCTTCCGGGTCTCCGCTGTTGCATCACCTACCGATGAGACCATATACCTCATGATCGGGGAGCCATACGTCGGCTACTTCGTTAGGCGCTCCTTGGTCTACTTCATCACTCACCACTATCTCATCCTCTGCGTGAGCTATGAGACCCTCTTGAGCTTCAGGGAGGAGCTTGAGCAGACGATGGAGGAGCTCTCCATCCCAGGCAGGCCCTTCGTGCTCGACGTGGACGTCCTCCACTATGCTTGGGTGGATAGGGACGAGCTCATAGACGTCTGGAACCTAGATGCCACCGAGGAGCGCCTTGAAGAACTCAAGACAGATCTGGAGAAGGCCATCTCAGCCCACGTTACGAAGGCTACCTTCCCGACCGTGGTGCCGCCCGCCCTGCTGGTGCACGTAGAGGTACCCCTCCTGCGGGCTATATCGAGCGTGAAAGGGTTCTTGAACACAGTGAAGTCCGTAGCGGGCATCTTCTCCCTGCCCGTGTTCCTCCTCTGCTGGTATCTCGCCCTGACGGCTGGCTACTTGGTGTCGAGCGCTAGGAGGCGTGAGATAGGCCTGCTGAGGACGCGGGGCGTTTCCTCCAGGCGCATCTTCGCTACCTACCTGGGCATCTCGGTTCTCTTGGGCCTGGGAGGTAGCTTCCTCGGCATCTTCACTGGCATGGGCTTGAGCCTGCTCTACCTCTCCCTCACGGGCCTTGGGGGTGTGCCCTGGTGGAAGCTGCTCGCTAATGTGTTCTCGCCCGAGCTGCTGAGCATGGAGTTGGGCATAGGCACCTCCCTGTGTGTCCTGGCGGCCATCAGGCCTGCTAGGCTCGCGGCCAAGCTCTCGCCCCTTGAGGCAGCGAGGGAATACGTGGAGGCCGAGGCCGTGGGCGAGTGGAAGCCCGGGAAGCTCACCCTACTAGCCTTAGCGCTCGGCTCAGTGAAGATAGGCGAGTGGCTGGCGGGCATAGACATGATGGAGGTCATGAAGAACGCGCCGCCCATGCCATTCTTCCTCAGCGTGGCCCTTCACATCTGGGCCTTCTTCGACGTGGTGGCCCTCACCTTCCTAGGCCCCCTCCTCTTCGTCTACGGCCTCACCAGGGTGATCACGAGGAGCAGCAAGCGCCTCTACGAGGTCGCGAGCCTGCTGGCCCGGCCTCTGAAGGAGCTCAGGGAGCTTGTCTCGCGCAGCCTGGCCAGGAACCCGGCTAGGGCCTCAAGAGTAGCGCTGCTCATCTCAGTGGCGCTCGCCTACGGCATCTTCACGAGCGTGCTCGCGGCCTCGCTCATGGATGCCCACGTGCGGGCTGCTAAAATGCTGGTGGGCTCCGACGTGAAGGTAGATGTCATGCCGGAGCTCAGCTTTGACTTCACGGCCAATCTCACGCAGGTGGAGGGCGTGGCTAAGGCTACCTTCCTAGCCTTCGGTTCAGGGCTGGAGACCACGCTGAGGGAGCATGCGCTCTTCAGCTACGCCATCGTGAACGCGAGTGCCTTCGCATCTATCGCATATCATGAGCCAGGGCTCTGCAGGCCTGACATGGAGGAGGCCCTGGCTAAGGCGGAGGAATCGCCCTATAACGTGCTCATCACCGAGGAGCTGGCTGACATGCTGGAACTAGATGTGGGAGATAAGCTCTTCATCTGGCCCGCTGGCGAGGTGGAGGCCCTAGGGATCACATACGGGGAAGCACCTCCCACAGCTAGGGTAGAGGTAGTAGGCATCATGAAGGCCATCCCCGGCCTCCCGCCCATGATGACAGCTTACACGCCGATCATGCTCTTGGACGACGAGCTGGCCGAGGAGCTCGGCTTATCCTATGAGTTCCTATACTTCCTCGTGGAAGTCGAGCCTGGCGCGGACCCGGAGGCCGTGGCGGAGGCCATAGAAGGTGCCTTCCCGTGGCAGGTGCTTAGCGCGGTGACTGTGGAGGAGGCCATGAGGGAGAGCTACTTCTCCATGATGAGCAGGCCCGTCTACGAGTTCCTGCAGGTGGGCTTCACCTACTCCCTAGTGGCCGCTGCCGTGGGCCTAGCGCTGACAGCTGCCCTGAGCGTGAGGGAGCGCACCTACGAGGTGGGCTTGATGAGAGCCCGCGGCCTCAGGAGGAGGCAGGTGCTCGTGGTGCTCGCGGCCGAGGCACTCATAGTGGTCATCATAGGGTTGGCCATAGGTGTCTTCACGGGTCTCGTCTCAGCGAGCGGCATGGTGAGCTTCATCTCGTGGGGCGGTTGGATGGGCTCTAGGTGGCCGATAGAGGTCAGGATGGTGCTACCCCTGGAGTTCTGGCTCCTGCTTGGCCTGGGGGCCTTCCTCTTCGTGCTCGCCTCCCTCGCGCCAGCCCTCTTGGTGTTCAGGAGGGAGGTCGTGGAGACTATAAGGTTCAGGTGAGGGGGTGGGAGCGGTGGCGAGCGTGAGCAAGGCCCGAGGCGGCGTGGAGGTGGTGGCCAAGGACCTCATCAAGGTCTACCGCACGGGCAAGACGGAGGTCATCGCGCTCAGGGGCCTAAACATGCACGTCAAACCGGGCGAGGTGGTGGCCGTCATGGGCCCCTCCGGTTGCGGGAAGACCACGCTCCTCAACCTCATAGGTGGCTTGGACAAGCCCACGGCCGGCGCCATAATAGTGGGCGGGAGGGATATCGTGCTCGCCCCGGAGAAGGAGCTAGAGCGCTACAGGCTATGCGAAGTGGGCTTCATTTTCCAGTTCTTCAACCTTGTGCCGACCTTAACAGCTCTGGAAAACGTAGAGCTCCCCATGGCCTTAGCCGGTAGGCCCGACAGGCGTAAGAGGGCCATGGAGCTGTTGGAGTTGGTCGGGTTAGCCAATAGAGCTCACCACAAGCCAGATGAACTCTCGGGCGGTGAGCAACAGCGCGTAGCTATAGCCTGCGCCTTGGCCAACGACCCACCTCTCATCCTGGCCGACGAGCCAACGGGCGAGTTGGACAGGGAGAACGCTAAGATGGTAGTGGATTTGCTCACGCGCCTCAGCCGCGAGATGGGGAAGACGTGCATTATAGCAACGCACGATTACATGGTGGCCCGCGAGGCAGACAGGATATTGCGCATGGAGGATGGCCTCATAGTAAGTGAGTATAAACCCGAGGAAGCCACGCTGATGCCGGCTGAGGGCCTCAATCTGGAGGCCGAACTCGTGAAGAGGATAGACGATGTCAAGGCTAGGATGGCGGAGTTGGAGGACGCCTTTAAGAAGGGCGAGGTGAGCGCCCAGGAGTTCGTAACCGAGTACACCGAGTTATCAAGCTTGCTGAGGGCGCTAGAGCGAGAGCTGAGGAGGCGCGGTCGCTAAACCTTTTTAACCCGTGGCTGACCATAAGCCGGGCGCTATCCATGAAGGCCGTGGTATTCGACTTGGACGGGACCCTAGTGCATTTCGATATAGATCTAGGGGCCCTTAAGAGGGAGCTCCTCATGGCTCTCTCGAGGGTGGGGGTACCTCCCTCCCTCTTCTCTACAGAGGATACCTTAACGGACCTCTTGGACAAGGTGGAGGCATACGTCAGGGCATCAGGGATGGGCTGCGGGGCCATGAGGAAGCTCTGGGACGAGGCGTTCAAGGTCATCGAGCGCTTCGAGGAAGCGGCCATCAACAGCGCTAGCCTCATGCCGGGGGCACTCGAGGTTCTCTCGGCTCTCAAGAGGAAGGGTTTGAGAATAGGGCTTTTCACGCTTAACAGCTCTGCTGTGGCCGTTAATGTCCTCAAAAGGCTTGGGATAAGCAAGTTCTTCGATGTCATGGTAGCCAGGGACCTCGTGGACGACGTGAAGCCCAATCCAAACCATCTCTCCAGGGTCTTCGAGGAGCTAGGCGTGGAGCCCAGGGAAGCGGTGGTCGTGGGGGACATGCCGTTTGACATAAAATGTGCTAAGAAGCTGGGCGCTGTGGCCGTGGGCGTGACCACTGGTCGCTCGAGGGAGGAAGAGCTGAAGAAAGCTGGCGCGGATTACGTAATAAGATCCCTATCAGAGCTCCTCTCTATTATCGCTGGTTGAGCTGGCGCTCTCAGTGGCCCAGGGCCATATATCGCACCGGTATATGCATATGCATGTCGCGTGGAGATGATAATGCCGGGAAATATTAAAGAGGCCCGTCGGCCTAGACGGGGCGGGTGAGGCCAATGACCTATATCGAGGAGGAGAAGTTCTTAGACACGCTCGTGGTGGATAGCGAGGGCTATATCTGCGGCCGCGTGGCTTCCTTTGAGATAGAGCCGGATAGGGTCTTAATGAAGCTCTATCGGGAAGAGGAAGAGGAGATAGAGGTAGTTGACATAGAACGCTTGAAAGAAGAGCTCATGCTCCATGTCTTTGGCAAAGTAGGCCCCAAGTTCGAGAAGAAGCTCTATGATAAGATCAGAAAAGCCCTCAAAATGCCGTCTAAAGCCCCCGTTGGCGAGGCAGAGCTAGTTAGCTTCGCGCGTGCCCTGGGCGTTGAGATCCCGATGAAAAAAGTGGTGAAGAAGATCAGGAAGGAAGTCGAGGAACCCGTGGACCTCGAGATAGTAGAGCGCGTGAGCGAGACGCCCCTGGGCAAATGCATAATACTCAAGGAGCCTTGGGAGGCGAAGCGACGCGGTCTCCCGATCTTGGATTTCGTGCCCTACCGGAGCACGGCTGAGGTAAAGGGCATGTTGGTCATCGATGCCGAGGGAAAGATCATAGGCCACGCCGAGCGGATACTGATAGGCAAACCGCTGGGCTTGAGGATAGCCGTGGAGACAGTAAGGGAAGAAGAAGTAGTGGATTTCCCGGCTCTCTACGAAGCCCTCCTGTCCTACTTCAAGACGCCTAGGCGCCTCTACGAGAGGGTGGCCCGTGACCTGGGCATCAGGCCCGAGCAAGTAAACGAGAAGCAGATCGTCGCCTGGGCCGAGAGGATGGGTGTGGCTATGCCTAAGCGGAAGGAGCGCAAGATCGTTAAGCAGACCACCTTGGACATCCCCTGGACCGTGATAAAGAAGATAGGCGATGTGATAATGCTGAAGAAGACGTTAGAGGAGCTGAGGGCGAGAGGCGTGCCCCTAACGCTTGCGGAGGAAGCGAAGGAGGCCGTGATCTCAGAACCCAAACCTCTTGACCTTTCCGAGGAGGTTCATGAGGATAGGCATTAGGTCCATGCCCCTGAGCCTACATAAGCCTCCCCTCGCGCAACTCACCTCGTCGAACCTACTTACATCGTCGGGCCTGACCTCTGGCCCCGCGAGGGCCACCGGCACCGGGTCCCCCTCGTGCTTGCCGGTCCGCGTTGACGTGGTGTGGTCCGCTGTGATGAGCACATAGGTCTCCTGCTCCAGGTCCAGGCGGTCGAGAGCTTCCCCCAGCGCTTTGTCAACGCGCTCTATGAAGGTCACTTTCTTACCGGCCGCGTGATCATGACTGGCCACATCCGTGGCCTTTATGTGCAAGAAGACGAAATCGGCCTCTCGCTCAAGTGCCCTGATGGCGTAGGAGAATTTGGCCCCTAGGTCCGTGTCGTAAGAGCCCGTGGCGCCCGGCACCTCTAGGACCTCAAGGCCCGCTGCCCGACAGACGCCTTTCACGAGTGCCACAGCCGAGACACAAGCGCCCTTTATGCCGTAGAGCTCGCTGAGGGGCTCTATCTCGGGCAAGGTGCCGGCTCCCCTGAAAAGCACCGCGTTCGCGGGCACGGGCAGCTCCTTATTGAGCGGGTGCCGGGATAGTACGGCCCTGAAGCGCTCCGAGAGGGCATTCACTATCTCGGCCGTCTTGCGTGCCTCGGGTGTATCATCCAGCGGCACGCACTTCAGCATAGGCTTACCGTTCTCGCCCGGGTCAGTGTCCGAGATAGCCCGTGAGAGTCCCTCGCCCCTCAGGACTAGCACGCCCCTGTGTTGGACCGTGTTGGTGAAAATCGCCTCTACGCCCAGCTCGGACCCTAGCTCGGCAGCAGCTTCACTAAGGGCCTCGACCAAGCGTGAGGCGTGCTCAGTGCTTATCCTCCCCGCCCTCCGGTCCACGACCACGCCCGAGGCATCCACGGTGGCGAAGTTGCACCTGAAACCTATGTCCCCCGGCCTCAGGTCTATGCCTGTCCCCAGGGCCTCGAAGGCGCCCCGGCCCGTGTAATGCTCGTAGGGATCGTAGCCCAGCAAGGCCATGTTCGCGACATCGCTGCCCGGCGGCACTCCTGGTGCCACGGGATCCACTATGCCCGTGATACCGATCTCGGCTAAGCGATCCATATTAGGTGTCTTAGCGACCTGCAGGGGAGTTTTACGGCCTAATTCCCTCACGGGCCTATCTGCCATGCCGTCGCAGACCACGAACAGGACGTTCATGGCTCGTCCCGGGCCGCTTAAGCTCCGGGCATAAAAATACTTCGCGTGAGCTGGCCGCAAGCCTTTTTAAGACCACTAAGGCCCCTGGGGGCGGTGGTCCTTATTGCCAAGGTCGGCGTGAGCCGGGAGGAGTGGTCCCGCCGTTTTAGCGAGTGGTATAGGCGCATGTTGATGGAAGCCGAGATCATGGATTACCGCTACCCCGTGAAGGGCTGTGGCGTCTGGCTGCCCTATGGCTTCAAGCTCCGCAAGCTCATCTTCGACATACTGCGCGAGCTGCTGGATAGCACCGGGCACCAGGAGGTGCTCTTCCCCACGCTCATACCCAAGGACATGTTGGCCAAGGAAGCCGAGCACATAAGGGGTTTCGAGGAAGAGTGCTTCTGGGTGACGCACGGCGGCCTCAAGCCCCTCGGGACCAAGCTGGCTCTAAGACCCACGAGCGAGACGGCCTTTGGCCCCATGTTCAAGCTCTGGATACGCTCCCACGCCGACCTCCCCATGAAGCTCTACCAGATCGTGAACATCTTCCGCTACGAGACGAAGGCCACTAGGCCGCTCATAAGGATGCGCGAGGTCCTCACGTTTAAGGAAGCCCACACCTGTCACGCCACAGCAGAGGATGCCGAGAGGCAGGTCAGGGAAGCTATAGACATCTACAAGCGCTTTTTCGACGCGTTAGGCGTGCCTTACCTCATATCGCGCCGTCCGGAATGGGATAAGTTCGCGGGCGCCATCTACTCCATAGCCTTCGATATGATATGCCCCGACGGGCGTGTTATGCAGATAGGCACAGTCCATAACCTAGGCCAGAACTTCGCTAAAGCTTTCGAGATAACTTACGAGCGGCCTGATGGCACGCACGAGTTCGTCTGGCAGACCTGTTATGGTATCTCGGGCCGCGCGGTGGCAGCCGTCATGGCGGCTCATGGCGACGACCACGGCTTAGTGCTGCCGCCCCGAGTAGCGCCCGTACAAGTCGTGGTGGTCCCGATACCTTACAAGGGCAAGGAGGAAGCCGTTCAGAAGGCTGCGGAGCGGATTGGGCGCTTACTGCGCGAGGCCGGATTGCGCGTGGAAGTGGATCTTAGGCCTGATATAACGCCCGGTGAGAAGTTTTACTATTGGGAGCGACGTGGGGTGCCTGTCCGCGTGGAGGTAGGCCCCAGGGATGTGGAGAAAAACCAGGCAACACTCGTCAGACGCGATACGCTGGAGCGCATGGCGGTCCCCATGGGCCAGCTCGTTGAGGCCGTCAAGGGCCTCTTAGACCAGCTGGTGGAGGACCTGAGGAAGCGCGCCTGGGCCTGGATGCGCGAGCGTGTGAAGGCTGTGGCCAACGTGGAGGAAGCTCGCACCATCTTGGAAGAGCATGGCGGCGTGGTAGAGCTCCCCTGGTGCGGCGATGACGAATGTGGGCGCAGGATGGAAGAGGAAATTGATGCCCGTGTGCTGGGGACACCTGAGGACGAGGAGCCCGCGCCCGTCGGCCCCTGCCCGATATGTGGCCGCGAGGCCAAGACCGTGCTCAGGCTAGCGAGGACGTATTAGGCGTCCGCCACGGCCCTCATGTGCTGGCCCTGAGACGTATGTTTTAGTTAGTTTCTCAGGCCACGCTTACATGAGCTTCTTAAGGGCCTCCCGCCCCTTCATGCTCTCCTGGACGCCCAGCTCACGGGCCTTACTCGTGCAAGCCTTCACGGGTGCCTCAAGCACATCCTCAAAGGCGCGCACGCCTGAGACCATGGCTGCTGCTACACCCAAGCGTTCAGCGGCCTCCACGTTTAGGTAACCGCACATCACGAAGCCCTTCTCGGCCACTAAAAGCAATAGAGGAGGTGAGCCTGGCAGCTCGACGCGCACGCCCAAGGCCTTGCGGCCCTCTACCTCTACATGGCCCACGAGTACCGAGCCGCCCGACATGGCAGACGAATAGCCTCCGTCCGCCTTCATAAAGCGTGCGGAAACCCCCAGCCAGGCTTGGCCTAAGCCCGGCCGGCTGCCTTAACGAACTCTAAAATGACCTCTGGGCTCACGGCCGGATGTATCTTAATGTGCATCACTGTGAAATCGGTCTCAAGCTTCGTCAGTTCCTCGGCAACGGCGTTCTCCACGACTTTAACGAGCCTCTCCCTGGGTATAGAGAGCATGTTGAATATGTAGAGCTCGCTGGTCGACTCGATGGCCGTCGAGGGGTAGAAGATCAGGGCTTTCCGGGCTCTGGCGAGTCCTGCCGCGAGCGCTAGCAGGGCAAGGCCGATCAGCACGCAGGCCAGGATGTGGATAGGGCTGTAAGCGAAGGGCAAGGCGACCAGGGGCACGGCGATGTCCACTGCGAGCAAAGCGCCAGCGAGGAGGAAGAGGATCCCTAGCACCTTTGCCAACAGGGAGGCTAGGTAAGGCTTGCTGATGCCGGTCGTGAAAGTGCTCGTGGCCTTGAGGCCCAGCTTAAACGATACTTTTGTCTCCCCCTTGTCTATGGAGAACACGCCTGTCCTGTCCTCCACGTCCATTACCACCTTCCGTGTCCTCTCTACCTTCCAGATGCCCTCACGATAGCCCTCGTAAGCGCTCGTGTCGGAGACCTCGCCTTCTCTCACCAAGCCCCTGTAAGCTATGATGAACCTCTTGTTCGTGTTCACGACGTAGACATTCTTGAAGCTAGCTATTGGCTCGGCGTCGGGCCTCGGGAGTCCCGTCGCCTTATTGATATCCGTGTAGACGTCAACGGCCTCGGCCAGTATCAGGGGTCCCTCTATCTCCTCGCCCTCCGCGAGGAATTCGGAGACGAACTCACGGGTCAACTCGGCCAGGCTCTCAGACACGGGATTCCTCACCCCTGGATATCTTCGAGAGCTCTCCCCTGATGATATTGGATACCTCTAACGATATGAATTCCCCGACGGCCTGGGCTATGTCGGCCTCATAACCGCTGGCCATCAGCTTCCTCACGACTTCGTCCTGGAGGTCCACGAGCACTCTGGCCAGGTTCTGGACCCTCCTGCCCCTCTCCTCTATCCACCTGAGCTCTATCCGATGTTCGCCCCTCAGCTCATAGCTCTTAGAGATGGCCCGCCTTATCCCGACTCCCGCTTCGCCGGCTTTGTGCTGCATATTCTCACCGCGTGCTTGTGCGAGCGGTTTTTCATGCGCTATATAAGATTTAACATGGGGCAGTATCGTAAAACATGGGGGGCTTTCAGATGCATCTCGGCTGAGGGTAAATTTAAATATCTAACTCACTCTTCTTAAGCTAAGGAAATCCGAAGCCCTCAAGGGCGAATGTGGGGTAGCAAAGGCCAGAGGTATGTGGGAAGTTCTCGTTCCCCCAAAAGCCCGGCTATGAAGCTCCTCGGATAGGCGTGGAGCTGGGGAAGTCCCGTTCGAGCATAAAATTCCCAGACGTCCGAGCGGGACAGAACGGGCTATTCACTTGCGGGCAGAGATAAATGGACCTGTAACCGCCCAGGTAAGGGTGTTGTGCCCTTGCTGAGCAGGCTAAGGGAGGTGGTCGGTAGGGCGTTAGAAGGGCACGCTAGGCTGGCCTACAGGCTAGGCCTCACGCCTAACCGGGTGAGCGTGTTAGGCCTCCTCTGGGCCCTCTTAGCCGCCCTAGCCTATTGGCACTGGGCAGATTGGTGGCCTTTCTTGGCCCTAGTGGCCCCCTTCCTGGTCCTGTTATCTGGCTACTCTGACGTCTTAGATGGCCTCTTGGCCCGCCTCTACGGCCTCGAGTCGAGGGCAGGCGCCATGTTGGACTCCATGCTCGACCGTTATGCAGACGTGGCCGTATTAGCAGGCATATGGGCCGGCGGTCTTTGCGGCCCTCTAGAGGCCATACTAGCTATATCCGGCTCCCTCTTGGTGAGCTACGCGAGGGCTAGGGCAGAAGGGCTTGGGGCCAGTTTAGCGGGCGTGGGGCTAGCCGAGAGAGCCGAGAGGCTACTGGCCGTGGTGATCGCGAGCTGGCTGGCCCTCTTCTGGGGCCAGGCCCTTAAGATATGCGTCTGGCTCCTGGCCTTCCTCACGCACCTAACGGCAGCTCAACGGCTAGCTTGCGCTTGGCGGGCCTTAAGAACCTAGGCCTCCTCCGTTTCACGGGCTTGAGCTTGCGCTCCTCCTCGGACCTTATCTTCACTATGCCGTGGTAGACCGCGCAGGAGACACAGTAATAACGTGTCTCGATTCTCTGCCCTACCCAGGCCCCTTTCTGGGCCAGCTCCTTGGCCAACATCGGGTCCACGACTGGCCTCCTGCGCGTCACCTTCTTGGCCTTATCCGCCGGCACGAGGCGGCCGCACATGGAGCACTGTACGTATTCGCTCCTGCCCTTGGAGCCCTTGGAGCGTCCCCTGGACTTGCGCTTGACGGGCATATCGGTCCCTGGGCATAAGCTCTATGAGGATATTTAAGCTTAGCGGCCGGCGGCCGAGGCTAACTTTATTTAATCCCCTTGGCCTCTGCTGCTGAAAATGAGCGGTCAAGCGGGCGAGACGAGCAGCGAATCGCTGGCCAGGTATAGGCTGAAAAAGCTACTCGATATGCTGAAGTCGAAAGAGGGCCGCGGCACTCAGCTCATCAGCCTTTACATACCGCCTGGCAGGCGGATAAGCGATGTCATGGCCATGCTCAGGCAGGAGTATGGCACGGCCGCGAACATAAAATCAGATAGTACGCGCAAGAACGTGCAAGACGCCATCATGCGCGTTATGCAGAGGCTCAAGCTCTTCAAGGAAACCCCCAAGAACGGCTTGGTCATATTCTGCGGCGCTATCCCGAGGAGTGGCCCCGGCACAGAGCGCTTGGAGACGTACGTGATAGAGCCCCCGGAGCCCATAAACGTCTACCTCTATAGATGCGATTCGCGCTTTTACGTGGAGCCGTTAGAGGAACTCCTGAAGGAACGAGAGGCCTATGGCATCATAGTCATGGACGCTGAATCGGCCACCTACGCAGTCCTGAGGGGCAGGAGGCTTGAGATCGTGAAGCACATAACCTCGGGCGTCCCGGGCAAACACCACAAGGGCGGCCAATCCGCCAGGCGCTTCCAGCGATTACGCGAGATGAAGCTTCTCAACTACTTCGCGAGGGTCGGCAAGCACGCCAACGAGATATTCTTATCCATCCCGGACCTGAAGGGCCTCATAATAGCTGGCCCTGGCCCTACAAAATATGATTTCGCCGAACGGGATTACTTGGACTACCGGCTGAAGCAGAAGCTAGTGGCTATCTTAGACACCGCTTACACGGAGGAGTTCGGCGTCCGCGAGGTGGTGGAGAAGGCGCCGAAGATCATGGAGAAGGTGCGCTACGTGGAGGAGAAGAAGCTCATGCAGAAGTTCCTTTACCACATCGGCCACGATACCGGCCTGGCCGTTTACGGCGAGAGCGCTGTTCGTGAGTGCTTGAAGCTAGGGGCCGTGGACACGCTATTAGTCTCCGAAGGCCTCGACCTAGTACGTGTCGTGGTGAGGTGCTCTTCTTGCGGCCACGAGCAAGCCAAGCTCATGAGGGCCAGGGAGGTCCCTAAGTTTGAGGCCTCTCTCTCCGGCCAGCCTTGCCCTAAGTGCGGCCAGACCACGCTTAAGGTGGTGAGCGAGGAAGAACTCATAGAGGACCTGGCCCGCTTGGCCGAGGAGACGGGCGCACGGGTAGAGGTCATCTCTACGGCCACGGAAGAAGGCCAGATATTGAAGGAGACCTTCGGGGGAGTAGCTGGCTTATTACGCTTCTCACCCACCAGCCGCTAGGCCCAGGCTACCCTATGTGCTGCTAGAGTTAAATGCTCCGTCCTTCTCCATGCTATCTCAAGCCTACTGGGCCAGTGGTCCTTATTCCTCTCGCGGGAGCGGCATCTCGATCAGAGCAGGTTAGCCTCTCCCCGAGGGGGTTGCCGAAAAACCTTATAGGGAGTGAGTGCCTGCCTTCTAATGGAGGCTAACCTAAGGTCGGAATCCCATCAGGGGAATTGAAAGCAGATTCGCGAAACTTGTGATCAACGTATACTTAGACAGGAATTCCATGGCGGTAATTAGGGGGTCTCGTCAAGCGGCTGCCTGCTAACTCCGCTTACTTTTAAGCCTTGGTTCACCAGGGTGATGGGTGCCGTTATGGCTGGCGAGTGGCTCGGGTACTTAAGAGCCATAGCTGGTCGGGTGCGCGGGGCTTTGCTAGATTTCCTCGAGAAGATCGAGATACCGCGTAGCGCGGCCGAGGCTAAGGCCCTTGAAAAAGAGGCAGATGGAGTAGCTTGCAGGGCTCTGCTCGATGCGCTGGGCGAGCTCGGCCTATCCTGCGTTCTCGTGTGCGAGGATCTAGGTGTGCGGGAGATAGGCTCCCCTGGCCCAGGCGGTCCTTACCTCGTAGTGGACCCCCTGGACGGCACTAGGAATTTCACCAGGGGGATCTGGGTGGCCTCTGTCTCCCTCGCCGTCTGCTCGGGCCCTGGCTTAGAACACGCTCGAGAAGCCCTGGTCTTAGATATCTTCACTGGCCGTGAGTTCTGGGCTGTTGCTGGCCACGGAGCATTCTCGAGCAAGGGCAAGCTCAGCGCCTCGACGACGAGCGAGCTAGATAAGGCCGTGGTGTCCGTGGACCAGAGCAGGCTCAAGCGCTCCTCCGGGAGCTGGGTAGTAGAGCTTGCGTCGGCAGTAGACGCCACCAGGCAACTTGGCTCGGCTGCCCTAGAGCTCTGCCTCCTGGCCTCGGGCGCCCTAGACGCACACGTCGATATCAGGGGGCGGATAAGGCCTACTGACGTAGCGGCGGGCCTCCTGATAGCTAGGGAGGCTGGTGCCTGGGCCTGGGTAAGGGGTTCCCAGAGGCCCGGAATAGCCCTCACTCCGGATGAGAAGATCCTCCTCTTAGCCGCGGCCCCCGGCCTCTTCGCCTCCTTGAGGGAGCTCTTAAGGCCGTTCCTGCCAGAAGGGGGCCTTATCTTAGAGGGGGCCCCACTTAGAGGTCAAAATAAGGCTCGAGGGTTAAGATGAATTCACGCTTGAATTTCTCCTCGCTGAAATCCCGTGCCCTCCGCTGGGCACGGTCCGAGAGCGAGCGGAAGAGCTCATTGTCGTCTAGGAGCCTATTGATGTGCCTGGCCGCCTCGGCGTAGGTCCTGTAGCCCAACCCATAACGCCCGCGCTCTACTATGTCGAGCCAGGGGCCACCGCTCGCGTGCACCACGGGCACCAGGCCAGCTGCCATGGCCTCTACCACCGCGATGCCGAAGTGCTCGCCGGCCATGGTGTGCAGATACACCTTAGCCTTACGGTAAATGGCAAGGAGCTCGTCTAAGGGCGCGTCGGGGATTACTTCCACGTTATCGGCTCCATACTTAGCCGTGTTTTCCTTTATGGCCTTTAACACGTCCCTTGACGCCTTAGAAGTCGAGCCTATTATGTAGAATTTCGCCCCAGGGCATTTAGAGGCTATGATAGGCACGAGGTGCAACCTCTTCTCAGGCGTCAGGCGGGCGCAAGTCACGACCACATCCTCCCTTGGCCTGCTGACCGGCATTTCGAAGGCTTTCAGGTCAACGGGCGGGTAGACTATGATGGCATTCCGGCCTGTCTGGCGCTTTATGGCTTCTAGGCTGTAAGTGCTGTTCGTGAGGATAAGAGAGCAACGTAGGTACCAGCGTAACAGCTTGGCCTGTGTCAGCTGGTAGGGCGCGAAGTAGAAGCGCCAGAAGAGGGAGCTCCTATATTTCACGTACACCTCGGGCTTTTCTTCCAGGAGCGCGAAGACAGGGTAGTGCATGTA
>Ga0190367_1000306_pt1 | contig 37241 bp, 40 predicted proteins | sample 4872181011_MG_FD_171838 | JGI IMG/M metagenome (GOLD analysis project Ga0190367, IMG submission 171838) | Hydrothermal vent microbial mat bacterial communities from Southern Trench, Guaymas Basin, Mexico - 4872-18-10-11_MG | ecosystem: Environmental > Aquatic > Marine > Hydrothermal vents >... | reverse complement strand
CTAAATGGGCCTCCAAAGAAATCTGTTCCTGTAGCTAGCTTTACACCATTCCTATATGCATTCCTAATATTCTCCTTATGAATTTGGTGTACCTCCTCTAGCTTTTTTAAAGCCCATTCTGGCAGTCCTGTCGACTCTCCTAACTCCATAATCGTATGAGCAATTGATAGTGTAGGAATTACTACAGCATTTTTCTCTAGTGCCAAATTAATTCCTTCATCATTAATATAGATTGCATGTGCAATTACCTTAACACCAGCCTTTAAGGCATTAATAATTCCCTTAGCTCCCTCTGCATGTGCATGAACAAATCTTCTAGCACTCTCAGCCTCTTCTACAATAGCTCGAATTTCATCAACTGTAAATTGAGTATATTCAGGTCTATCCTTCTCAGAAACTACGCCACCTGAAGCCATAATCTTTATAAAATCGGCTCCCTCTCTTAGAGCATATCTAGCTGCTTTTCTACATTCATCAACACCATCACAGATTAAGCAAGCGAATGGGGTTAATTTTTTTGTTGTTCTTAAGTCTACCCATTCAACTGGTAGATAATGCTCATCACCATGCCCAAATGTTTGTGAAAGTGCTGGTCCGGCAGCTACTATTCTAGGACCAACTATCGATCCCTCATTCACGGCATACTTTAAATGTAAAGAAATAAGTCCACCTGCGTCTCCAATAGCAGTAAAACCAGCATCAATTAACGCCTTTAAATCATTAACTGCTCTAGCAAAGAATACTCCAAAAGGCGTTATCAATGGCTCTTTAACAACATCTCCAGTTTTAAAGCCAGTTATGTGAAGATGAGCATCAACTAATCCAGGCATAACAAGCATGCCTTTAACGTCAATAACCTTAGCATCATCTGGTATAGTAACCTCCCCCTCACTTCCTATATCAACAATTACATCATTCTCTACAACTACAATGCCCTTATAGGGAGGACGTCCAGAACCATCGAAAATATAGCCATTAGTTATAACAATTTTACTCTTCATCAAAACCCCCTTAACTACAAAGCTAAAACAAAATATAATCTTTTGCCGCATTAAATATTTTCTCTACACATAGGAGGGAAAATACCTACATTTGATAAATAAAGAATAAAAGGAGCATTTTACGTTCACGATTACTTCATTACTCTATATTTATAGAGGGTAAATTTAGGTTCAGGATAATATACTTAATAAAGTAATTATAACTATTTACTAGTTATTAATGTTGGTGTGGTATACTTATGATGTGGAAAGTTGATTTAAAACCTGCGTATAGCTTATTGAGAATTAATTTAGAGCCAGGAGAAAGTGTTACTTCTGAAGCTGGAGCTTTTGTTTCAGGATTTGGAGATTTTGAAATAAAAACTGAGACTAAAGGGGTCTTTAAAGCGCTAGCAAGAGCTCTAGCTGGTGGAGAATCTATTTTCCTAAATACATTTATAGCTAGAGGACCAGCTGAACTTTGGTTTGCCCCATCATTACCTGGGGATATAGAGTATATCGAGATTTCAAGAGATTTAATAGTGCAGGATACTAGCTATCTAGCTTCACATGGTAATGTTAATATCAGCATTGCATGGAGGGGGTTCAAGGGTTTACTAGCGGAGGCGAGTTAGTCTGGTTAAAAGTTAGTGGTTATGGAGGAGTATGGGTTAATAGTTATGGAGGTATGGAGACCGTTAATCTAAAACCAGGTGAATCTATGATTATAGACAATTTTCATTTTGTAGCTATGGATAGCTCCATAAAGTATAGAATTAGAAAATTTGGTGGATGGAAATCATTTATTTTCGGTGGAGAAGGTATCGTTGTAGAGGTTGAAGGCCCAGGGAGGGTTATAATACAGTCAAGATCTCTACCACCATTTGTACATTTAATAAGAAAGATGATTAAAGTATAGATTTAATATAGAAACCAATATTATCATGGTGCACCATATTTTTTATTTTCTCATATTAATATAATTTATTTGGTGTTACCATGGGAGGAGTAATAAAGACTGGAGTAGCATTTAGAAAGGATACTCTAGATAAGTTAGAGGCATATATGAAGAAGATGGGTTTAACAAATAGGTCGAAGATTATAGATGAAGCGTTAGAGGTTTTCTTAACTGAGAGAAGTATACTTATGGGGACTGGGAAGGTCGGTGGAGCAATACTTCTATACTTTGATCATGATGCTGAGGAAGAATTAACACATATACAACATGATTTTCTCGATATTATAATTTCAAATACCCATGCTCATATAGATCGGGATAACTGCATTGAGGCGATACTTGTTAAGGGTGATATAGGAAGGATCAAGGAACTGATTTCTTTGTTAGAAAGGTTAAAGGGAGTTAAAGCAGTTAGATACGGCTTTTTCAGCATAGGACAAATATAGGATAAGCTAAGTTAGTCACTAATTGTATACGCAATAATTAATTTTTCAACTTGATCAGGACTATCTAAAATAGTCCCTAATACCTGTAGTACTTTTCTTTCACTAGCTTCAGGGTCTCCACAACCTAGAAGCAGCAATCCTCTATCCTCCAAGATCATAAACAATAATTTATGTGCATGTCCAAGAATTCTTCTCGCCATTCCCTTAAAAATACACATAATCATAAATAGAGAATGACTTGTAATATCTTCATTAAACGGTGTTATAACACGTTTAATAACTCTAGCAGATAGATAGTGCTGATTTTTAGAAACTTGTTCTCTTAGTATACTATGAGTGTGTCTACTTAGTATAATCTCCTTTAGCATCATATCATATAAAGTGACTTCATCCTTATACTCACCAAAATCTAGTGTAACACGCCATAAACCATACTTACCCATACTAACATAACCATAATTAATTAAGGTCTCCAGAGCAATAACTATTATTCTATGTTCTCGATATTTATTATTCATTATGGAGAGAATGAGGATAGTCATTATATGTGGTGGTGAATCTAAGAGATTCGGTGGTAATAAACTTTTAGCAAAAATAAATGATAAACGTGTTATTGAAAGAGTATTTGATCTTGCATTAAGGTATACAGATGAAGTGTATTTTTCTATTAAAAATGATAGGCAGTTAGAGCTATACTCAAAAGTTCTAGGGCTAAGTAAAGAGCAGTTTATTATTGATCATCCTAATTTTCCAAATTCACCATTGAATGGGTTCCTAACAGCAATTTTTGGACACGGATTAGAGAATGTTCTTTTTATACCTGGAGATTCTCCGTGGGTATCTCAAGATACTTTTGAACGTTTAATTAGGGAGTTATCTAAAGCGGAAATTCTATCTACGCTTATATGGGGGAATGGGCAGCTAGAAAACATGTGGCTCTATTATAAATGTGGTCTAGATATCGAGATATATGAGTTATATGATGGTATAAATATGCGTAGAAGAGCTACAGACTTACTAAGAATTTCAACATCAACATTATATGTACCAGTTTCAAAAATTACGGATAATCCTAGAGAATTTTCGGATATAGATTACATTAGTGACTTACATAACTCTAGGATTGAGGGAGAGTTGTATGGACCTATAGATGATACCATAGAAATCAAGCACTCATGTATTTATGCAAATCCCTTCTATAGAGCTCTAAGACATCTAAAAGCTGGTAACTTAGATAGCGCTATCAGATATCTTTATTTGGAGATGGAATATTACCTTAAAGAAGGTATCATGCATATAATTAGCCATATTGCTAGAGATATATTTGAAGCTATAGAAACCTATAAGTCATAACATACTTTATTATTTATATTTGAAAATGCCTGTGGAGATAAAGTGTAGAGTTATCGATAGTCGAGGACTGCCTGTAGAAGGCTTACCAGTTTATCTAACTGGAGAGAATATATCATTTTCTGGGTTAACATCACCATCTGGCGAAATAACTTTTATAGCGCCAAAAAATACTGAACTTTACATTTATATTTATAATCCAATTAAAAGGGACTTTAATTTCAAGGATATATATGTTGATGAAGATTGTAAGTTAAATATTACTTTAGATTACGATTTAAAGTCTGGTAATGGAAGAGATGAAAAGCTTGGTACATGTGAGGTATGTGGCAATACCATTTTCTTAGGAGAGAGAGTATATATTTTCAAGGATAAAGTCTTACATTACGATTGTTTTCAAAATATGAGGAAAAATAATTACTTGAGTGATTTAAGGAAGGTTTTAGCAGAGCTTGAACAACCAGTAGAAATTGATTATAGCGATATAGATAACTGGATCGTTGAGTATCTTGAGGATTTAGGCTTTACTGTATGTGAAGATGTGATGGTTAACTATCATATGCATCCTATTGAAGTCTATGAAGCTACGTTGGGAATTCATCGTGGGAAAGACTTTACATTAGATATTCTCGCATTATATCCTGGAAGATATCCAGATTTAAATCTAGTTATCGCGATAAGCTTATACAATAGCTATAGGAAATATACGCTTGATCTCGCTACATTTACGCCGTATAAAATAATCATTAGAGGATGGGGTGATATTGAGGATAAGGGGATGTATAGACCTCGCGAGCTACCTAATGTCCTAAAGGAAATTGTTAAAACAGAGCTACAGTTAAGAGGAATATGTGGATAAAAGCTATTTTATGGTTCTTCAACATATAACCTTATTAGGTGATATTCTTGGAAGTAGAGTTTAAAGGTAAGGTTATTAGGCTTGTTAAGGGTGATATTACTGAGTTAGAGGCTGATGCTATAGTCAATGCTGCTAACAAGTGGCTTAAGCATGGTGGTGGAGTAGCTGCTGCAATTGTTAGGAAGGGTGGTGATATAATTCAGAAGGAGTCTAATAAGATTATTGCAGAGTATGGTCCACTTGAAGTTGGTGATGCTGTAGCAACTACAGCGGGTAAGTTAAAGGCTAAAGCTGTAATTCATACTGTAGGGCCTATGTATGGTGAAGGTGAAGAGAGGCTAAAATTATGGAAAGCTACGCAGTCCTCGTTAAGGCTCGCCGATAAAAAAGGCTTTAAGTCAATAGCATTTCCAGCAATATCCACAGGAATATACGGTGTTCCACCCGAAATAGCTGCCGACGCGATGCTTGAAGCAACACTTGACTACTTAGAGAAGGAAAATAAAAATATAGAACTAGTTATCTTTTGTCTTTTCGAGAACCGGGTTTACAAAGCCTACGAAAGGAAGGTTAAAGAGCTATTGAAGAAAGGAAGGGTCTCACAAAAATAGACATTATTAACATAACTAGCTGTAGCTTAAAAAATTACTCCTACACTATTAGCTTTTTTTACCTAGTAGTATCTTGTGATTGTGGTAATAAAGTCTTTGATCATCGTAATATCTAAATTCTCGTCTAGCGGTATTCTCAAGTATGCTGCGGTATAGTTAAAATATGGTTCTCCAACTCTACTAAATAGTGTTAATACTCTATTATCGTGATTAAATTTATATCCCTCACATGGTTCATGTCCACGAATTATCGCTATTAAATTATTCTCCTCTAAAAATGATATTGTTATATCTTTTCCAAACTCATGCCCCGCACCTCTCATCGAGGGCATACTTCCAAACCCTTCAAATGGATCACTCCAAAGCAAATATTCCAAAGTCTTTGGATCTGGGTCACGTAGATATTTAATATCGTGTCTCTCTGGCGGTATACCGCCATGAACCAAAAATAGCCTATTTCTAGTAATACCAGCATGAGGTAAAGATTGAAATAATGTAAAGTATAGATTATAAAGCTCTGAGCTTTTCTCACCAAACTTATACCTTAAGATATATGGGAAGTCATGAGGATACGGGGGTAATTGTGGGGGAGGTTCATGATTACCACGAATAAAGACGACGTTTTCAGGATAATTAATCTTAAGCCATAAGATTATATTTATGGCTTCTACTTGGTTAGGTCCCCTATCAATAATGTCACCAAGTGAAATTAGTTTTCCACCACTTTCCAGAAATGAAATTAAATCAGTTTTTCTAAAGATTTCTATCATAGTGTCTAAGTCGCCGTGAATATCGCCGATAATTATAGCTTCACCAGAAATATTCTCTACAACTCCGCCATTCCATTCTGACCTGAATACCTTAATAGCTTCTAAAACTAGTTCTGAAATATCATTAAAGGTATATTTTGATATTCTATTAGAAAGTTCCTCTATATTCATTCTTACTCAACTTACATAATCAGGATTTAACTTATAAACCTTCTCTCTACCCCTAGTCTCCTCAATAACTAAACCTTTCTTAACAAGTTTTTCAAGTCGCCTAGCTATAATTCTTCTACTCGCCTTACCACGTAAAGCTCTAACCCATTTAGTTATCTGAGAAATATTTAACTCGTCTGATTTAGCTAATACCCTAATAATATAAATTGAAAGCTCATCTCCCTTAACCTCCATAAATAACTTATTATAGCTTATCGTATCTAAAACCATCCTATAGTATAGTTTGAGTAGTAACTCAACTGCAGATAGAATTTTTCCATAACCAGCTACCTCTTTTTTACTTTCCAATTCCTTTTTAGCTGAAATAATTAACTTAATAGCTTTTTCAAGGCCACCTTTTAAATCTAATAACTTTTCATAATCCTCAAAACTATCTATAGACACTATCTAGTCACCTTACGAATAAGGCTAAAGAGCTTTTTAAAGCTAAAACGTGGAAGAACAATATCTATAACTTTACTTCTAACTTTCTCTGGAATTCCCTTACGTTTAAGCTCTCTTAATACTATCCTTCTTGCTCTAAAAATCTTCCATTTATACTTAAGGTATAGGTATAACAGTAGAATTGCACAGTATACTGAAACTGCTACTAAGTATAATATCGACGTTATTGCACTGAGTAGTAGCTTTATCTTGCTTAACCTCAAAAATCCTCACTATATCATTTTCGACAGCTTCTCAATCAATAAATTTAGGTCTGGAATTTGCCTAGCAGCCAACTCTAATGCTTTATCCTCAGGAATTCCAGCTTCAACTAAAGTTTTGTATGCCTCAGCAATAGCTTTAGCACGTTCTCTAACAACCTCCGGAGAGTAAAATTTATTCATGAGCTCATCTATAGCATCAACAATACCACGTACTAATGTTGGCACCTCCTTACCAACAGCTCTCAAAATAGCACCTACCTCCTCAGCATCACTAACCTTAATACGAATTTCCTTCTCCTTCTCACCTAAAACTTCATTCCTAATTTTATCAGCTAACCCTTTTCTCTCCTCAGCCATTATTATCACCAAATATCGCTAGAAATATCACATAATATAAATGAAGTGTTCATCAATGATCATTTAGCTTCGGCATTAGTTATATAACCGGAATACTATATTTATTACATACCTTATCTAACTCTTCTCGGTAGTACTTCATGGCAAGTGGAAGATAGTCTAGTATATCCTGAGCAGTAACTCCATCCTCTCCTAGGTCGTCTGCCGCTAAGTCACCAGCGAATCCATGTATAAATACTCCTATTCTAACTGCATCCTCAATATTCAAACCTAACCCGTAGAGTGCAGCGATAGTTCCCGTAAGAACATCTCCTGAACCTGCTGTAGCCATACCAGGATTTCCACTCATATTAACGTAAACCCTACCATCAGGATATCCAATTAATGAATGTGCGCCTTTCAATACAATAATCGCATTTAGTTTCCTTGCAGTTTCCCTAAGCACACTAAGCTTATCTTCATTAATCTCTTGTATACTTAACCCAGTAATCCTAGACATCTCACCTATATGTGGCGTCAATATAGTTATATCCTTCCTCTTCTCAATAACAGATAAATCCTTTGAGATAGCTGTAATTCCATCCCCATCAATTAAGACAGGTTTATCAATCTCAAGTGCAAGCTGCCTAATAAGCTCCTGAGTCTCTTCATTAAGTGAAACACCAGGTCCCATAACCACAATATCCGAAATTCCAATTAGCTCTAGCAATCTATCTTTATTTGATAAAGCTATGCTGCCAGTCTCAGTTTCATTTAATGGAATAAATACTATTTCACTACCTTTACTCGCTATGAATGGTACAACTGAACGTGGAGTAGCTAACCTCGAGTATCCACCACCTGCCTTTAAAAATGACATGGCTGAGAAGTATGGTGCTCCATAGTATCCTACTGCTCCAGCTATAAAAAGCGCTTTACCAAAAGTACCCTTATGACCATCTCTTTTTCTCTCTGGAAGCTTCACCAAAGTATTAATCATAGTTTTAATAAACTCTGCATCTTGAATCTGAGGAGGATATGATATATGGGATACATATAGTTTACCACAGTACTCAAATCCTGGATATAATATATTACCTATCTTTGGTAACCCAAACGTTACAGTATAATTTGCCTTAACAGCTATACCCATAACCTTTCCAGTATTACCACTAACTCCAGACGGAATATCAACACTAACAACAACTTTACCAGATTCATTAATCAATCTAATTATATCTCGATAAATTCCACTAACTTCTCTTGATAAACCTGTTCCAAATATCGCATCAACAATCACATCGGCGTTAGCAAGTTCTACCACAAGTTCGTCCAAACCATTTGAATTTGCAATTACCTTAATTGGAAAGCCCAACTTACATGCTATTTCAAAGTTCCTCTTTGCAGAACCCCTAAACTTCTCTACATTCCCCACTATAAATACCTTAACGTAAGCACCTTCAGAATATAGCTTTCTAGCAACTACTAACCCATCACCACCATTATTACCTACACCACAAACTACTACAAATCGTCTACCTCTAATACCTATCTCCCTAAGTATGACGTAGTATACAGCGTGACCTGCATTCTCCATAAGAATATCTTCTGAAATATCAAATTCCTCAATAGCCCTCCTATCTAATTCTCTTATCTCACTAACACTACAGATCTTCATAACTTAAAAATCACCTATAGAATTGATCTCCCTAAGTATTGTATTACCTACAATACCTAACATAAATATAGTATATGCTTTAATTACTCATCCGTAATACTACTTGCGAGGTATACCGACTGGATAAACCAAGGCTATAAACTCGTTATATCCATCTAAACCTAATAATCTATTTATGGGGTCATCTTCAAAAGCTCCAATTGCGCATGTCCCTAAGCCTAGAGCGGTTGAAACTAAATAAATATTCTGACCTAAATGTCCAAGATCCATATTCACATATCTATATGCTCTCCAACTATACTTTGAAGCACTCCTCGGATAAACAATTGAAATACAAATATTAACTGGAGCTTCGAGAACATGTCTCTGGTCTAAGCAATATTTACACAGCTCCCAATTAAATGATCCCTTTTTAATTAAAACGAGACTATGATCATGAACCTCATAATGGTAAATACCGTTATCTAAGTCTCTAATGTTACTTACGACTAGATATAGCTCTAAAGGCTGTAAAGCACCAGCAGATGGAAACATTCTCATAGGATAGCCCCATTCATACTCACGTAATCCAGCGGAATAGTATAATAATGTAGATAACGTTTCAAGGTCTAGTGCTTGATCCTTAAACTCCCTTATAGACCTCCTCTTAATGATCGCTTCTCCAAAGCTTAACTTAAATAATTTAGGATTAGGCTTAGGTAATTTAACCTTTACACCAGACATTTTCTTTAATAATCCAGGTGACATGTAACTTTTACCGGTAAATCTTCTAACTACAGACCACTTAGGAGTATACTTTGATAATTCATGATACAGAAGCCCAGGATCACTAGTTAACCAATCAAAAATTTCACTTAACTCCTCCACTTCTTCCCTAGATAACCTACCAAGAAATTTCATTAATTTATCCTTATAACTCATATATTTCACCAATATTATCTTGTATTGTTAAAGCATATAATATATTACACTTGGAGGGGCTGTAGTTGGAAGTAGTAACCATAGATCTAAAGCCATTTGACATCGAATCTGCTATAGCTTCATACATCTTATTATCTGATAAGTACTATATATTAGTTGAGACTGGCCCGAAAGTAACTGTAAATAACCTATTATCTACATTAAAGGAGGAAGTTGGTATCAAACCTAATGAAATCGACTATGTAATTGTTACACATATACATCTAGATCATGCAGGTGCAGTTGGTACGCTAATCAAGAGTATGAAGAATGCTAAAGTCTTTGTCCATCCACGTGGATATAGATATCTAAATAACCCAAGTAAGCTATGGAAGAGTACGCTAGACACTTTAGGGGATGTAGGGAAGTATTATGGTGAGCCGTTACCAGTACCTAGGTCTAAGCTAGTTAGTATCGATGATAAGGCTACATTAGATATAGATGAGGATACAATGCTATTTCTCCATACACCAGGACACGCGAATCACCATATGATAATCTACCTTGTAGAGAGTAATATTTTATTTAGTGGTGATGCATTAGGATATTATTACCTAGGTAGAATTATGCCAAATACTCCAAAGCCACATAAGTATGAGGATGCAGTAAGTAGTCTTAAGAGACTTAAATCGCTTAAGATAAATAAAGTGTATTTTACTCATTTTGGGGAGTGCAAACTTGGGAATAAAGTAATTGATCTAGCTTTAGAAAAGTGGAAACTATGGCATGATGTATTATGGGAAGCTTATAAGAATGATTTATCAATTGATGAAGCGTATAAAAAACTGCTTGATAGTGATAAGGACTTAGCTCTACTAAGTAGTAGGGTGTTTAAGCCTAGGCCTTATGGTAAACATGAGCTAAAAGTAAATGTTGAAGGCTTTATCGAATATTTTAGATGGAAGTATGAGGGATAACAGTTAATATAAACAGACAATTTTTAACACAATAAGCTCTATAATTATAACATTGGTATTAAGTTAAATAGCGTCTCTTGAGGAGAAGGAGCAATAGCATTAGTGGTGACAGAGATGTATGTTCCCGCAAGGCCAAATGTAATTCCACTATCTCAAGCGCCCACTGGAAGTAAAGTCAGAGTTATAAATGTAGTTGGCGGTAAATATAGAGTACAAAAGATTTTTGATATGGGGTTAACACCGGGTGTAGAGGCTTTTGTAAGGCAGAATATTTATTATGGGCCTGTTATTGTCGATGTACGAGGTGTTACCATTGCTGTTGGCAGAGGAATAGCAGAGGGTATTTTGGTGGAAATTATATGAATTTAAATTCTAAAGTAAGCGATTATAATGAAATACCTAAAAGGGACAAGGTATATACTATTGCACTAACTGGTAATCCAAATGTCGGTAAAAGCGCATTATTCAACAGTTTAACTGGTGGTGAAGTATTTGTTGCTAACTGGCCAGGAGTAACTGTTGAACTCAAATATGGCAAATTAATTCATCATGGAATTAACATTCAAGTTGTTGACTTACCTGGTAGTTATAGCCTAGTTATGGGGGATGAAGCTGAGAAAACTGTACGGGACTATCTATTAAATAACAAGCCTGATTTGTATGTTATCATTACTGATATTACAGCGTTAGAGAGAACTTTATATCCAGCTATTAAGCTCATGGAAGCATATCCACATGTAATAATTGTTATGAATATGGCTGATATTGCTAGGAGAAGGGCTTTACATGTTGATAAGGATGCTCTAGAAAATGAACTAAATACATTTATCATTGAAACATCAGCATTAACAGGTGAGGGTATCGGAGTATTACTAGATAGAATAGTTGAGTACCTAATTAGCAAGAGAAGAAGGGGTTTTCTTAAAATAGATTATGGCCCCTTAGAACCATATATCCATAAACTAGAACAGCACATTAAAGAGAGAAGTCCAGATTTACATCTATCACATAGATGGATTGCTCTTGAGTTATTAGAGGGAGATGAAGAGCTAAAAGCGATACTTATAGAGAAGTTTCATTTAGATAAAGCATTTGTATCCTCAGTTATAGAGGAAGTTAAAGAGCACTTACGAATAGATATTCCACTATATATCATTCAAACAAGGTACAATTTCATAACAAATATCCTAAAGGGGAGAATTATAGAGACAAAGTTAATTCGCCCCACATGGATGATTAAACTAGATAATATTTTTCTTAAGCCTATAGTCGGTCCAATATTCTCACTCATAATACTATTTCTAAGTTTCCTCTGTATCTTCATTATAAATACTGGATTTCCATTAAATGTAATATTTCATAATCTAGGACTGCATGAGCCGGCAAATTTAATTGAGAGCTATAGTCTAGTTGAACTTGTAAGTCTACTATTTGGACAGTTATCCACCTATACATCTAACTTATTAAGTGCATTAGGTATACCTGATCCATATATCTCATTTATTACGGATGGTGTTCTTGGAGGAATTGGAGCTGTACTCTCATTTTTACCATTAGTCTTTCTAGTTTTTGTTCTCAGTGCCTTTCTCCAAGATACCGGCTTATATACGAGAATCGCAGTTTCATTTCACAATTTTCTGAAGAGATATGGTTTAAGCGGGAAATCTATATATCCAATTGTCGTAGGATTTGGATGTAACGTTCCAGCAGTATTATCAACTAGAGCTTTAGATGATGATCGCGAAAGAATTACAGTTGCATTAGCAGTACCATTTATACCATGCCAAGCTAGGCTAGTTGTCATGTTAGCAATAGCTGCTGCTATAAGTAGAGACCCAATAGCACAGGCTGCTATTATAACATCACTATATATCGTATCAATCATAATCTATCTCATAACATCAAAAATTTTAACAAAAGGCTTATTTAAGATGAAGAGTGGTCCAGAGCTACTACTTGAATTGCCACCATATCATATTCCACACATTAGAGTATTATGGTGGTATTCAAAATTCAACACTATGGCCTTCCTCAAGAAAGCTGGTACAATAATACTCCTATTATCAATGTTAATATGGATACTGTTGCATACAGGTCCACATGGGTATATCCCGGTAGAAGAACCTAAACTTATTAGCGATTCATTTGCCGCTATACTAGGTAAGTTCCTCCTTCCACTAATGGCTCCTATTGGTATAGCTGACTGGAGAGCAATTCTTTCGCTAGAAATCGGGTTTATAGCTAAAGAGGCTATCATAAGTACACTTGTAACTATAACTGGATTCGACGATCCAGTAAAAGCATTTAATGCAATTGGTTTGAGCTCAGCTCAGCTATACCTATTAGCCATATTTATGACCATATACACACCATGCTTAGCAACCATAGTTTCTATGAAAAGTGAAGTGGGTAAATGGAAACTTGTTCTTATAATTATTGGTTATCAATTGCTATTAGCATATTTAATTACACTTATAGTTAGTATAATACTAATGTTCCTACCATGATGTAAAAAGGCTACTTTTTGTTTACGTGTATTAAGCATATATTCTTCTTCAATATATAATACGTCTAATATTGCTGGAGGTCTCTTATTATTCTGGTGAATTTACCATGTTAAAGGGTGGATGGACTGGAAAGATTCTCTGGGTAGATTTAACAAAGAAGAAGTATGTTATTGAGAGCTATGATGAGTCATTAGCGTTAAATTATATTGGTGGCCGTGGTTTTACTATTAGACTTTTATGGGATTATTTACCTAGGGGTTTAGATCCGTTATCACCTGATAACCTACTCATATTTGCAGTTGGACCACTAACCGGATTACCCATTCCTAGTAGTGGTAAAATGGTTATAGCAGGTAAGTCACCCTTAACTGGTGGTTATGGCGATGGCAATGTTGGAACAAGGGCGGCTGTTAACTTGAAGAAAGTAGGTTTTGACGTCATTGTTGTTAAGGGTAAGGCAGATAAGCCAACATATATATACATAACGAAGAATGGTGTAGAGTTTCATGATGCAAGTGACTTGTGGGGTTTAGACACTGGAAAGATTCATGATGAACTATCTACGAAGTATGGTAGAACTGCTGGGATATTAACAATTGGTGTTGGAGGAGAAAAGCTTGTTAGATTTGCAACTGTAATTTCGGAGAAAGATAGGGCTGGCGGCCGCCCTGGTATGGGTGCATTAATGGGCAGTAAGAATCTGAAGGCTGTTGTTATTGATAGTGAAGGTGAATTTAACGTATATGATCTCGATGAAGTTAAGAGGTTAGGCGCAGAGGGGTATAAAGAGATAAAGTCTTCAGAGCTTTATGAAGCCTGGATGAAGGAGGGTACTATGGCTATACTTAAGTGGTGTCAAGAACATAGTGTATTACCAACTTATAACTTTAGAGAGGGTGTATTTGAAGAAGCTGATAAGATTACTGGTCAAGTAATGGCTGAGCAGTATAAAGTTTTCCAGAAGGGTTGTCCAAACTGTAATATGGTTTGTGGAAATGTTGCTGAGGGTAAAGGTGAGTATAGTGGTATTAGGGCTGAGGTTGATTATGAAAATGTAGCTATGCTTGGACCTAATATTGGAATTGGAGACTTTAGTAAGATTATAGCATTAATTAGGAGAGTAGATGAGCTAGGATTAGATGCGATTTCAACAGGTTCCGTCATTGGATTTACAATTGAAGCTTATAAGAGGGGGTTCATTAAAGATAAGGATTTAGATGGGTTAAGGCCCGACTGGGGAGATATTGACACGGCTAATAGAATTATAGATCTTATTCTGGAGGGTAAGGGTTTAGGCAGGTACCTAAAACTAGGTACTAGAGTAGCTTCTAGAGCACTAGGTGGGGAAGCCTCAGATTTCGCTATGCAAGTTAAAGGTCTTGAGACATCAGCATATAACTGTCATATTGCATATGGAATGGCACTTGCATTTGGTACATCACCAATAGGCGCTCATCATAAAGATGCATGGTTCATTACACGTGATATAAGTATAGGTATTGATGACTATAGTGAGGAGAAGGTTAAACAGGTGATTTGGATGCAGCATGTTAGAGGTGGAATGTTTGAGACGCTCGTAACATGTAGGCTCCCATGGATAGAGCTAAACTTCAATCTTGAGTGGTATCCAAAGTTCCTTAAAGCTGCTACGGGAATTGAGTTCACGTTAGACTATATATATACTGTTGCTGAGAGAATTTATGCCTTAATACGTTTATTTTGGATAAGAGAATATGGATACTGGAATATAGAAATGGATATTCCACCAAAAAGATGGTTTAAGGATCCGCTCACAGTAGGTCCACATAAGGGTAGAGTGTTAAATCTCGATAATTACATTACAATGTTAAAGACATACTATAGACTTCGAGGATGGGATGATAATGGAATTCCAAGATTAAGTAAGTTAAAAGAGCTAGGTTTAGAAAGGGAAGCAGCTAGCTTAAAAAACCTAGGGATAGAATTTAAGTACTAAGCTCCAGAGATGAGAAAGTTTCATTTAGTTAAGCATAGAGGGGGCATATATAAGATATATGAAGATGGAAATATTAAAGTAATAAAACCCCCCACAATAACTTTTTGCCCTGGTCTCCTATATGGATATGGATGTAAGGAAGTTAATGAGGAAGTTTGCCTTAAAATTCTTAAGTTAAAAATGGAAAAATATGGGTTATTTACCGAAAATAGAGTTTTTGATGCAAAATTATTTGTTCCGTTTGGGACTTCTGAAATGATTAAGTCGGCATTAGAAGATGGTTTGCTTGATGTTGCTGTTGTTGTGTGCGATGGAGCTGGAACTGTAATTACTAGTAATCCTAATTTGGTTCAAGCTATAGGTGCTCGAATGACGGGTCTAATAAAAACCTACCCAGTACAGCGTATCATAAAATATATCACCGAAAATGGAGGTATAGTTCTTGATAATAAAGCGTCTATAGATACAACTTTAGGTGTACGTAGAGCTGTTGAGTTAGGCTATAAGCGTATAGGGGTGACAGTTGCAGGATTTAATGCATCAGAGATAGAAAAAATCAGAAAATTGGAGGATAACGATATTGAGGTAACTATTTTTGTTGTATGTACTACTGGAGTATCTAAGCATGAAGCAGAATATATGCTTCATGCAGACGTTGTATGTTCATCTGCATCTAAATATGTTAGGGAAATTATTGGTCCTAAAGCTGTACTTCAGCTCGGCATAGGAATACCAGTTTTCATATTAACTAAACGAGGAAAAATAATAGCATTAAATCATATAGCTAAACTTGATTATCCAATGGTAGTACATAGGATAAAGCCTCCGTATTTAGTTAAGGGCAAAAGTCCATGTCCATTAACATAAAAGGATAGTTAAGTATTATTTTCTATACTATATCTACCAGTTTTCCTCAATAAACTCGTTTGTCTCTACTATCACCTTAGCAGCTTCCCTAGCTTTTTCTAAGTGGGTATTTATATCTTCTTCTGTATGTTGAACAGATAATGTCCACATCTCTTCAGGTCCAGTAGCCATCGGTATTACTCCTCTATTTAGCATAGCGATATAATATGGATACCATAGATCCATGTTGGTCTTTAGGTAACTTCTAAAGTCGTGAACTCTCCTATCATGGAATATTATTGCTCCACTAACACCATATGTTTCAACATATGCGTCAATACCAAACTCATCAAATATTTCTTCATAACCATTCTTTAACTCTTCATTTAATTTAAGCATTGGAGGATAAGCGTCTTTTGTTAAAATCTTAGTTAATGTTATGTATAGCGCTCTAACAGCTAATGGGTTTGCATTATAGGTTCCAGCATGCGTGACTGTCGGATGTTGTGGAACTTCACCTGGTCCAACTAAGCTCATAATTTCTTCGTCACCACCAATTAGTGATACCGGTACCCCTCCGCCAATTGCCTTTGCCATAGTTATTAAATCTGGCTTAATTCCGAATTGTTGTGCTGCGGTACCCGGGTGTGCACGCATTCCAGTTTTAACTTCATCAAAGATTAGTATTACTCCATAATCTCTAGCTAACCTACGTACTCCTTTCAAATAGCTTTCTCTAGGTAATATTATTCCACAGTTCATCATTACAGGCTCTAATATAATAGCTGCAATTTCGTCACCTTCCTCCTCAAGTACTCTCTTTAAAGCCTCTAGGTCATTAAATGGCACTACGATTGTATAATCCTCAACTAAATCTGGTATACCCATTGATTCAACAACGCTTATAGGCCATTTCTTGGGACCCATCCTACCCCAGCATGGGAACGTGCTTACAAGTACATAGTCATATGTTCCATGGTAACTTCCCTCAAGCTTAACAATCTTATCTCTACCAGTAAATGCTCTAGCTAATCTAATTGCAAACATTACAGCCTCAGAGCCGCTATTGGATATTCTAAACATATCAATATCAAATTGTTCAGTAATAATCTCTGAAAGTTCCTCGAGAAGTTCGTGCGGGAATGTATATAGTGTTCCATTTTCAACTTGTTTCCTTAGCTCTTCAACAAGTATTGGATGAGCATGTCCAACTAATAGAGCACCATAGCCCATATTAAAGTCAATATACTCGTTTCCATCGACATCCCATATTCTAGAACCCTTAGCGCGGTTGAAATACAGTGGATATGGACTAAAGTACCGCTGATTGCTATTAACTCCATATGGGATATAATCACTAACATTCCTAAATATCTCTCTAGACTTTGGTGTTCTATCTATAAATTTCTTTACTTCCTCAAGAGCAGATGGCCCATAATCTTCCCATTCATCTAGATAATACTCATACATAGAAAGATTCACCTCAAGATAAAATAAACTAAAATATTCTCAGCCCCGCTAGAGAATGATTATCATTATCGGGAGGCTCCTCTTCGGAGCATAAATCCATTATTCAACCTCCAACAAATTGATATGAGAAGGGGGTATATAAATATTGTATTTAGATTATTAATTCTGTAGAATACTTGTTGCTTTAATGATGTTATACAGTGGTTACCATGAACAACGTCAGATATATTATCGATGAATTATCAAAATATGCTGATGAGAAAGATGTAAAGGGAATGATGATGTATGAAATTAGGAGTTCGGCTAAGATTCTCGGTGTTCCTAAGCCTAAACTTAGAGAAATAGCTAAGAAAATAGGTGCTAATCATGAGTTAGCACTTAAACTTTGGAAAAACAGGTATTCATAAAACAAGAATATTATTATATTTAATGGCTGACTCAAGTAAAGTTAGTAACAAATTAATTAATGAATGGGTTAAAGATATTGATAACTGGGACTTATCTGATCAGTTAGTTACGAATCTTCTTTGGAGAATCGATGAGTTATATAAGAAAGCTATAGAAATGTGTTTACGTAAAGATGAATTTAGTCGTAGAATAGGTTTTGCTTTAATGGCCAAGTTAGCTATGAGCAATAAGAAAGCGAGTGATTATTCTTTCATTAAGTTTTCCCTTATCTCCTTGAAAGTGTAAAGGATGATAGGAGCTATGTATGTAAATCTGTAAGTTGGGCTTTAAGACAAATCAGTAATCAGTAAAAGAGGTATATTTTTACGTCAAAAGTTTTAGAGTTCATCAAGGAAATTAGAAATTAAATAGTTAAATTCTAGAATGTGTGCGGAACGTCTTTAGGGAAGTTACTAGAGAATTAAATGATAAAAAAAGTTTTAAGGAGGCTATTTAGAAAGGTAGGTATCAATTAGTATTCTGGTGCAAGAGCTAGTAAATGTATATTTCCTATATTAACATTACTTAAATACTTTTTCGCAGCATTATAAGCTTCCTGTACTTGTTTTTTAGGTGTTATCGGTAGGTCACGCATATAATTATCTGGATGAAATATTAAGAGGCTATACGGAATATCCTTATCTAACTCTGAGAGAAATTTTGCTATGCACTCAACCTCATATGAATCTATATAACCAGGAACTAGTAATGTCGTAGCTGTTAAGAGAGGAATTTCTCTACGCTCATTATAATATTTATCAAATAATCTCCTAAAATTTTCATAAACTCTCTTATTAGAGTATCCACTCAGAGCAATATTTAACTCTTCACTCCATGCTTTCAAATCAAACTTTATTATTCCCCCAGAAACTAATGCTTGCTCTCCAGCTTTCTCAACTAATTTCCAGTTACCAGTTCCATTCCATTCATAACATAGTCTAACTATCCTATCAACCTCCTCAATCACTTCTTTACCAACCTTTAATGCAAATGGTAGTTGTGGCTCTGGTGTTCCACCAACCCAACATATACAGCTAATCCTCCTGGTACTCTTAATCCAGTTAACAATCTCCTCTCTTGTATACACATCTGCTGGATTAGGCTTTAATAATGAGTGATTTTGACAGTATACGCAGGAGAAGCTACATCCGTAGAAGAAGTAGGCAAGGTTATAATATCCATACTCTGGACCATTCCTATATGCATATTTTGGAAAGCCTAATCCTGTTCCAGCTGGACAAAAGTATGCAGCACAACAGTTTGTAACGTGTGGGTCAAGATATACATGTGCAATTGAAACATCTGGAGATACAAGTGACTGTAGTCTACTACCAACATTTTTTCTTAATCCACAATATCCATACTCACCATCTCCAATAACACACTCCCTAACGCACAGCTTACAGGGAATTCCCTGCTTAGATTTATAGCTGGTATCCTCTGGTGGTAATCCTAAATCACGTCTTATCCAATTTCTCTTTTCCATTATCTCGCTAGCTACATCAGCCCATTTCTCTCTAATACAATCTACGCAATACCCAGCCAGAATACTGGCTATATACTTTTCCTTACCGCAAAGTCTACACTTACTCTTCATTAATCCTAAAAATATATGGTAGCTAGATGCTAATAGCTATTTGATCTTCATAATCTCCTCAACATCTTTATAGCTAACTAGAGTCTTACTACCGTCTCTTAGCTTAATCTCTAATTTACAGTCTTCATTAATATCTAAAGCTTTACCTATAATCTTTTCGCCAGATTTAAGCTTAACCTCAATATCCTTATTCTGGATGTTATTCATTCTTCTCCATTTATTCAATAGAATATATTGGTAACCACCTGTTAACAGGCGATAATTTTCATCAACATACATTAACACTCTATTTACAACACTATTTACATCATAAATTCTTCCACTTTCAATCTGCATTGATGTAAATTTATCCCTAAATTCTTCAGGGAACTCCTTAACGTTAATATTTACATTCACTTCAACCAAAATAATAGGGTTATAGTATGAATTAATAATCTTGCATGATACATATGCTATCTTCTTTTCACCTACAAAAATATCACTTAACCATCCGACTCTAATATCTAAGGCGTAACTCCTTATAGCCTCACCAACACCAATAACAGCCATAAGTATAAGTAATTCCTCATTAAATTTCATTATGCCAGGTCTATATATGATTCCTAGTGTAATTTTTCCTTCCAGTCGCTCTGAATATCTACCGAAGTATTTATCGCTGAGAATCTTATTAGCAAGTATTACTAGTCCATTTTCTGTAAGTCCGGATTCAGCTAGCTCATAAACCTTACCTACGAGATCTAATAATATATCAAAAGACTTAATTTTATACTTAACTCCATAGTAACCTGGATACATTTACAATCACATATAAATATTCTAAATTATGTTAAAAAGCGGTTACACATATCGTTAGTAGGGTACTCTATGAGCAATTATTACTTATTTAATTTTTCTTATAATAGAAATGTTAAGGTGACATGGTATGGAGAGGGAGGAAGCACTAAAGTTGATTAAACAACATGTACATAACGATAGGTTAATCAAGCATATGCTTGCTGTTGAAGCTATTATGAAAGCCTTAGCTAATAGGTTGAATGAGGATGAGCATCTATGGTCCTTAGTAGGATTGCTACATGACCTTGATTATGAATATACGAAGAATAATATGGAGAAACATGGCTTAATATCCGCTGAAATGCTTAAAGATTTGTTATCTGAAGAAGCTCTAGATGCTATAAGAGGTCATAATGAGTTAACTGGATATAAGTCTGATAAAAAGCTTTGTAAGGCTTTAAAAGCTGCTGACCAGATTTCTGGGTTAATCGTAGCTACAGCACTTGTTATGCCAAATAAAACGCTGGCTGAGGTCTCTGTTAAAAGTTTAAAGAAGAAGTTTAAGCAGAAGGATTTTGCGAGGGGTGTTAAAAGAGAGAAAATTAGGTTAATCGAAGAGCTTGGTTTGTCACTTGACGAGTTCTTTGAGTTAGCATTAGAAGCTATGAAAGGTATTAGGAAAGAGCTAGGCTTATGAAAATACTTTTTATATCTGACTTACACTACGAGCTTAAGTACCATAAGGGTGTTGATGAGTCAAAAGCGTGGGATTGGTTAATTAACCTTATAGATACACATAAGCCTAGCTTGATATTGTCTGCAGGAGATTGGGGAAGTGCAATTACTATAGACGATTTTTTAGAGTTAACAGCTAAAGTTCCTGTATTAACAATATATGGTAATCATGAGAACCTTGATGTTTTAACTAATGTATTTAACGTTAAGTTGAATAGACCAATCCTCATAAGGGATGGTGAGGTAGTTAATTTTAACGGAATTAAAATTTCCGGGATAAATGGTATTGTAAACTTATCTGGTAAGCCTAAAGCTAGAGTACCACGTAAAAAACCTGAGGAGTACCTAAGGGTAGCTATGAGAATCCCTAAGAACATTGATATTCTTATTCTTCATGAAGTTCCAAATCTACAGGAGTATAAGGGGAAAATTACATATTCGGTAGGTGCAGAGGTTGCATATGAAGCTATCATGCTAATAAAGCCTAGAATTGTGTTAAATGGACATCTGCATATCTCCCACTACACAGCTACAAGAATAGATAGTATATTATATTTGAGGGTAGATTCGAGTCAGTCTTCTAGATGCTATGCGGTGATATCGCTATTAGAGAGTGTCGTCGAAGTTTATAGGGATAGGGCTGTTGTAAAAGAAATTCTCTTCTAACTAAGGATTTTTCTAACTAACTTTAATAGCTTTCTTTATACACTCAGCTACATACTGAATTTCCTCTTTAGAGTGATTATGTGATATTGGTAGTGATAAACATTTTTTAGATAATGTACTTGCTACTTCATATTTGATTCTCCTAATTGAGGAAGGTAATATTCCATACTTATTAGCGGGCTTTTTGTAGTAGACTCCAAATTCTATACCATTTTTTTCTAAGTATTGCATGACTCGTTTTCTCTTTTCAACCTTAATCGTATATACATTATAAACATGGTATGCCCAATCCTTCTCTTTAGGAATCTCCACATAATCTATCAGTTCTTCATTATATACCTTAGCTAGCTCTCTCCTAATTTTATTTCTCCCATCAAGTTTCTTTAATTCAACTCTACCTATAGCAGCATGTATTTCACTCAGCCTAAAATTATATCCTAACATCATATACTTCTCCATATCAACTTGTCCATGATGTCTAAGTAGTCTTATTTTCTCAGCTAATTCGTAGTCGTTTGTAAGGACCATCCCACCATCACCATATACAGTGAGATTTTTAGTCGGGTAGAAACTAAAGAATGATACATCGCCTATACTTCCAACTTTCTTACCTTTATACATCGCTCCATGTGCTTCAGCACAGTCCTCAATAATAATCAATCCGTGTTTCTCAGCAATTTCTTTTATCGGATCCATATCTGCTGGATGACCAAATTGATGTACAATAATTATAGCTCTTGTTTTGGGAGTTATTGCTTTTTCGATCAGCTCAGGCTCTATAGTCATGGTATCATAATTTACATCGACAAAAACCGGCTTAGCACCTACCATAAGAACCGGCGAAAATGCTGCAATAAATGTATATGCTGGAACAATAACTTCATTTCCAGATCCTATATTAAGAGCTTTTAAAATTAGAAATAGACTAGCTGTACCGGAGGATGTAGCTATACCATATTTTACTCCAATATAACTAGCCAATTCATGTTCAAACATTTCAGTCTCTTTTCCCAATACATATCTTCCACTATCTAAAACCCTATTAACTGCTTCTCTAACATCATCATCAACATGAAACTTTACATACGGAATCATATCAAAAATAATTTACTAAATGCTCTATTTTACTTTATGGAGAAAACGACATAGCTAATTACATTTACACTTTCTTCTCTTTAACCTGACACTTTAGATTTATATAGATAGCTAGTGCATAAAGTAGGTCACTTAACCTATTTAAATAGGGAACTAAATTAGATTTAGCATTCTTATTTTCTAAGTACTTAACTAATTTTCTCTCAGCTCTTCTACATACAGCTCTAGCTAAATGTAGATAACATGAAGCTGTAGATCCTCCGGGGAGAATAAACTCTTTAATTTCTATATCCCCCACGTAACTATCTATTGACTCTTCAAGGTATCTTATATCACCTTCTGAGATTATCTCTTTATCTATCAGTTGTTTAGTTTCAATTTTCTGGATCTCAATACCAACATCAAATATTTTCTTCTGGATCCCCCTTAGAACTTCCCTAATATCATCATCTCTTATATATGCAATTGATAATCCTAAAATACTGTTTAATTCATCAAGATCACCAAGTAATTCAAATATCATAGAGTATTTTGGAAGCTTAGTTCCACCACGTATAGATGAGTACCCATTATCACCGCTTCTTGTGTATATCTTCATGATACCTCACAAAAATAGCTGTAAAGTACATAAATAATTAATAATTGCACGCATCAGTTTAACTTAAAAAGAGGTTTTAAATGCTATTGTATAGATGATTTATCTAACAAATTATATACGAACTCATAAATATTAATATTGAGAGTGGTATATATATAGAGTGTTCTAGTAGTTTGATGGAGTGGTGATATATTATGTCTGAAGCGTTACCATTTAAGGAATACAAGGCTCCTATTGCAAAATTGATGGAAGAGCGTGCGAAGGCGCTAGAAAATCCAGAGAAGTTCTGGGATGAGAAAGCGAGAGTATTCTTCTGGAAAAAATATTGGGATAAGGTGCTGGATAATAGTAATCCACCATTCTATAGGTGGTTTGTTGGTAGTGAAACCAACATTACGTATAATGCTTTAGATGTTCATATAAAGACTTGGAGAAAGAATAAGGCAGCATATATTTGGGAGAGTGAAGAGGGAGAAATAAAAACATACACGTATCTACAGTTATGGCGCGAGGTTAATAGATTTGCAAAGGTCCTCCAGGATTTAGGTATTAAGAAAGGTGATAGAGTTTCAATATATCTACCAATGATGGTTGAGCTACCAATTGTTATGCTTGCGACTGCTAGATTAGGAGCGCTACACTCAGTAGTATTCTCTGGATTTAGTAGCTCAGCACTAGCAGATAGAATTAATGATGCAAAAGCAAAGATTTTAATTACATCTGACGGAGCATATAGGCGTGGAAAGTATATTCCACTTAAGGATTGGGCTGATGAAGCATTAAAGCAAACTGAAACCGTTGAAAAGGTTATTGTAGTAAAGAGAACAGGTAAAGAAGTAAATATGGTTGAGGATAGAGATCTCTACTACGATGAGTTAATGAAGAAGGTACCGGATAACACTTATGTTGAGCCTGAGTGGGTAAAAGGTGAAGATCCACTATTCATACTATATACATCTGGTACAACTGGTAAGCCTAAGGGTGTACAACATAGTACAGCTGGATATATGGTCTGGACATACTGGACACTAAAGTGGGCATTTGATCCAAGGGATGACGATATCTGGTGGTGTACAGCAGATATTGGTTGGATTACTGGACACAGCTATGTAGTATACGCGCCTCTTGTAATGGGACTAACAAGCTTCATGTATGATGGTGCTCCTAACTATCCAAATGTAGACCGTGTCTGGGAGATGATTGAAAGACACAAAATAACTATACTCTACACAAGCCCAACACTAATTAGAATGTTAATGGGCTATGGTGATGAGCCGGTACTAAAGCACGACTTATCATCACTAAGGCTACTAGGTACTGTTGGTGAGCCGATCAACCCAGAGGCATGGAGATGGTACTATACAGTAGTAGGTAAAGAGAGGTGTCCAATTATCGACACATGGTGGCAGACAGAGACTGGTGGATTCATGATTGCACCAGCACCAGGAATAGCATTAGTACAGTTAAAGCCTGGTTCAGCAACGTATCCACTACCAGGAATCGAAGCTGATGTCTTAGATGAAGAAGGCAAGCCTGCAAAGGTTGGCGAACGTGGATACCTAGTTATTAAGAAGCCATGGCCAGGAATGCTACAGACACTATGGGGAGACCCAGAGAGATACAAGGAGGTATACTGGTCAAGATACCCAGGATACTATTATACAGGAGACTATGCAATTAAAGATGAGGATGGATACTTCTGGCTTCTAGGTAGAGCTGACGAAGTACTAAAGGTAGCGGGACATAGAATTGGAACGATGGAGCTGGAGAGTGCTATTGTTGCGCATCCGGCAGTCTCTGAAGCCGCGGTAGTTGCAAAGCCAGACCCAGTAAAAATGGAGGTTCCAGTAGCATTCGTAGTGCTAGCCTCTGGATACAAGCCGTCAAAGGAGTTAGCTGAAGATATAAGAAAGTTCGTTGCTCAGAAGATGGGTCCAATAGCAAGACCAGAAAGCGTATTCTTCGTATCAAAGCTACCAAAGACGAGAAGCGGAAAGATTATGAGACGTCTAATAAAGGCTGTAGTAATAGGAAAACCACTTGGAGACGTAACAACACTTGAAGATGTAGAGTCAGTTGAAGAAGTAAAGAAGGCCTACGAAGAATTTAAGAAAGCAATGGAAGGTGCTTAAACAAAAGCTTCTTTACTTTTTTAATTCTACTTTTTCAGAAATTAACATATTTAACAAGTTTTCTTTTTCCCTAATTATATAATCCACAGCCATATCCATATCTATAATTCTAACAAGAAACCTATGTCTCCAGTAAATCCTTCTACCCCTAACATAAACATATCTACTAAATATCCTCTTTAATCTATCAGGAATGTCTATATTCGGCTTAGAAATAAATATATCAACATAACACCATGTATATGCATCCTGCTTATAATCAGCAGCTGTAGAAAGATCAAAAGAAATTATAAGGCCACATCCATCAGTTATATTAATCCTTTCTTCACTAGCTCCTTCAAGAAAATCAATCTGTTTAAATCCAAGTTTCTTAAAATCATGTCTTATTAAGTACTCAATTAATGCCCTTCTCCGTTTAATATTCAAGTCTTGTAGATTCAATGACTATACACCCACGTCGATATCATATACTCACCCACCAATTTACAGTAAACAATAAAGATAATAATTAAAAATTATATTAAAGCTTATATTTAAGTTGATAAACAGTTTATCCTATACATTTTACTCTCAAAGTAGTTCTCTAAACTTAATTAGCTTTGGATATATGATATATATGATATAGCTAGTCGGGGGGATGCGTTGTCACATCAATCTATCTTCAATAGTTTAGCGGAGGAAATATTTTTACAGCTGATGGAATTACATCCTGAAGTAGCTAGTTATATGGGTTTACATCACTATGACTATAAACTTCCAGATGGTAGTGTTGAAGCTATTGAGAGGGAAAAAGGACTAATAAAATTAAGTTTAGAAAAGCTTAAGAGAGTTGATCCTAGAAAGCTGGATATTGATAGTAAAATGGATTACTACTCGTTAATTGATTACTTAAGATTAAGACTTTTCTTCTTGGAAGATTGGCCACGCTGGAAAATGTATCCTGAAGCATTAGATACAATTATGTATGCATTAATTCCGTTATTTATCAAGGAATATGGGCCAGTAATTGATAGATTTGAGAATATTATTTATAGACTGGAAGCTGTACCAAAGTTTTTAGAGCAAAGTAAATCTAGGTTACAAATGCCAATTAGGATATTTCTAAATTTAGCTTTGGAGTCTGCAAATAGACTACAGAACTTCATAAAGTCAATATATAAGATTCTTGAGGAGGAGGTTGGTAAGCTTGTTAGAGAGAAGCGTGATGTTTTTGATAGAGCTATTGAAGCTATTGAAAAGTATAAGGATTGGATAGATGCACAGAGATCAAGGGAAATTCGTATTTTCCACATGGGGGAGGACGTTCTTAGAAAATACTTTGATATTAGGGGTATTGATTGGGAGCCTACTCAGCTACTTGAGTTTGCCGAAAAGGATATGGAGTATGCAAGAAAGGAGTTGAGAGCTCTAGCATCTGAACTAGATTCGTCGCTTAACCCTGTAGATGTTATTGAGGATATATCATCTAAAAAGCCAGCCAATTTTGCAGTTGTATTAGCCGCATATGAAAAGGCTATTCAAGAAGCTAAGAGGGTTGTGATAGAGAAGAATATTGCTAGTATACCTAGGGAGAGTCTTGAGGTAAGAGATACACCAGTAGCTATTAGAGATGTTGTTGAACCTATACTTTATGTTCCCCCAGGTAAGTATGAAGTTAATAAGGTTGGTAAACTGTTAATTACTCCGGTCGAAACTGAAGAGGAATTTAAAGTACATAATGCATATTCAATTGCACATATAGCTATCAGAGAGGGATTTCCAGGAAAACATTTGCTTTGTGTATGGACCACTGAAAATAAGAGCTTAGTTAGGCAATTAGTTGATGCACCAGAAACAGTTGAGGGATGGGCATGTTATGTAGATGAAGCTATGGGTGAAGTTGGGTATTTAACGACAATTAGAGATAAGTTCTTAAGAGTACATAACTTTTTAGTGAATGCCGCATTAGCGGTGATAGACGTGAAAATAAGTTTAGGGGATATGAGTATACATGAGGCAGTAAAGTTCTTGACAAAAGAAACTTTTATTAATGAGAAGAAAGCTTTATCCGAGGTACTAGTTTGTGCTCACTCACCAGGATATCAATTAAGCAAATATTATGGATTGAAGAAATTAAAGAGTCTGCGAGGTAAAGTGGAAACTATTCTAGGTAAGTATTATAGCCTTAAATGGTTTCATGACGCGATACTTCAAACTGGAATTTTACCAATGAAGTATTTAGAGCTTACATTGCTATATAAAGCTGTTCAGCACCTAATTAACTGCAAGGTTGCAAAATAGACTGCTTCAGTATACTTTTGTACCTACAGGAACTTCTTCCTCAGGCTTAATCCATATTGGCTTATCTCCTTCAACAACTGCAGCTAGAAGCATACCTTGACTTTCGATACCAGCTATTCTCTTAGGCTCCAAATTTACTATAGCAACGAAAAGTTTATTCTCAAAATATTCTGGTGGGTAATAATTAGCTCCTCCTATAACTATTTGTCTCTGCTCACCACCAATATCAATAACTCCCTTGTATATCTTAGTTTTACCTGGAATCCTCTCAACTTTAACTACCTTAACTACACGAAGATCCATTCTACTAAATTCATTAAATGAAACGATTGACATTCGCATCACCACCTTATTAAATTAAAATATAATTCGGAATTGCGTATTAATAAAGTTATTAAAGTTACTTAAGCTATCTAGTTGAGCATGAAAAATCTTCCTTAATTTTTCTAAGACTGGATCCTATAAGCTTAATAGCTAGCTCAATAGGTACATCCCTACTAGACAATATAATATCTGCCTAGAGTTAAGCAAACTTTTCCTAGTTCTCTGGTAATATAAATCCTTAATTAAATTCATATCCACATACTCAGATGGTACCCTCACTTGAACTTCTTTCCTACCCCTAAATATAGCTATAACCGCCTTATTACCTACATAACCAAAAAGAATCTTTTTTCCTTTTCCAAATTAAATTGATATCCGTCTTCTTCAAGCATCGCCTTAATCCAATAATAGTAGTTATGTAATTCTTCTTCCAAAATACTTCTATCGGGCTTCACTTGTCTGCTTATTAATAATATCTCTAAATTGGTGTTACAAGTACTATCTCATCATCCGTTATTAAGAGATATTCATTTAAGCTAGCCTCATTTTCATAGCTACATAAGAATATAATGTTAGGTTAAAATAATGATGAATTTATATTGAGAGGAGAACCATAACCGTAAATATTATTCCGAGATATGGACTTGTTAACTTAAAGAGTTTCCAAGAAGTCCTTAAGTCAGGTTTCAATAATAGCTTAAAAGCATAGAAGCCTAAAAGAATGTTCAATACCGTCATTATAGATAGGTAGATATAGTGGTTAAATCTAGGTTGCAAAACTGGAATTAAATATGAGAATAAAATTAAGAATATCGCTGTTGATGCTATACACCTAATCGATTTTGCTTCACTAGTTACAACTGGCAGCATCGGTACTCCTGCACGTTTATAATCATCACGGTAGTAAAGTGCTAAACTCCAAATGTGAACAGGAGTCCATACAACAATTAGAGCTGCGAGAATTATAGATAAAGCATCAACATTATTTGCGTATGCTGTATATCCAATTACGACTGGACATCCTCCACTAAAGCTACCTAATACAATATTTAACGGGTTCCTTCTCTTTAAAACTAAGCTGTATATAATTATGTTATCGAAAAGTCCAAATAGCATGAATATAAGGGTATAAATGTTAATTAATGCTGAAGTAATTATACTAACTGCAACAAGGAATAATCCAAATATTAATGCATTTTTAGGTGTTATTTCACCACGTGGTAATGGCCTATTCCTGGTTCTCTCCATAATAGAGTCTATATCTCTATCAATATAGCTAGTTACTACATTAGCACCTGCAGTTCCAGATACTAGAGAGATAAATAGTATCATGAATAACTGTAGGTTTATATCTCCATTTGAAGCAATTAAAAATCCACTAATCCCAGTATAAACTAAAAGGAACCATAGCCTAGGCTTAGTTAAAATCCAATATGTAGAAATTTTTCTGCTAATCATAGCCTAAGTATCGTATCTATTTCTCCTCAGTCTCTACTACAACAGCAGCTCCAGTCGCGCTGATCAAAACGATACCCTGAGAGATCTCTGTAGTCTCTATGTCTAGCCCTATTACCGCATTAGCGCCTATCTTCTGCGCCTCTTCACACATTCTTCTAATTGCTTCTTCTCGAGCTTTATGCGTCTCGGTGGTATATGCAGAAACCTCTCCACCAACTATAGATTGTAATCCAGCGATAAATTTACCACCTATGTCTCTAGTTCTAGCAGTTAAATCCACTACACCTTTAATCTTCTTAATCTTGTAGCCTGGTATACTTGGCGTAGTAATAATAATCATATCTGACGTCATAAAAGCTCCTCCACTAAAAACTATTCTTTCTGACTTATCAATATATGTTTAATTACTCTCCAGTTTTCATCAATTATCTTCTGAATCTCCATAATTTTATCCTCAGTTAAATGTCGGAATCTCCCCTGCATTAAGAGGTAATCTCTAACAGGAATTTTTCTTTCCTCAAGCATCGTACTACTTGGCGGATTTAACTTTATTTTTCCATATTCAGCTTCCATTAGAATCCATGCACCGCTTAAAACAGATTTCTTAGCTATTTCAACTGTTAGTTTATGGTCAAATCTCCAGCCTGGTGGACACGGATTTAATACATGTATTAGCCTAAAGCCCTTTAGTGAAGCAGCATACTTTACCTTCCTAGCTAAATCCATTGGATATGCAGGTGAAGCCGTCGCTACATATGGAACTCTATGATCAAGCATAATTCTAAATAAGTCCTTTTTATAGCCAACTCTACCCTTAACAGTAGTTGTTGTCCAAGCACCAGTAGGTGTCGCACCACTCTTCTGAATACCTGTATTCATATATGCCTCATTATCATTACAAACATAAATTATATCTTCATTTCTCTCCGCAGCTCCACTTAATGTACCAAATCCTATATCAAATGTAGATCCATCACCAGCCCACACAACAACGTTAATATCCTCCTTACCTAATACTTTAAATGCTCGTGATACTCCAGAAGCAGCAGCTGCTGATGCTGCAAATGCCATATGCATATATGGAATGTTAAATGTCGCTTTTTTACCTAAACCAGCGATAATTGAGGTGCACCCAGCAGGAACTATTAATATCGTATTTTTACCTAGTGCTTTTAGTATATGTCTAAGTGAGAGAAGCGCACCACAACCTTGACATGCAGGATTACCAGAGAAGGCAAATTCATCAGTACCTAATTGTTCAACGATTTTAGGTAAAATCATAATACTCACCTCCGTGATAATACCAGTAAGCCCGTAAGGGTTTAACTTTCCTCTCCTTCACAAGCATATACATATTAGTAAAATCACCTGAAGATACTTCTGTACCAGCTAATCCTGTAAGGAAGTTATAGATAGGAGTATCAATATAATATTCATAAAATAGGGCTCTAACCTCATTAGCCACTATACCACCAAATCCACTTGAGAAATTTCTATCGATAATAATAAGTCTATTTGCAATTTTACCAAGCCTAATAAACTCTGAAATTGGGAATGGCCTTATAACTCTAATTCTAGCCAACCCAACTCTCTCCCCTTTCTCCCTTAACTTATTAATTGCCATTTTTGCGTCGCCAGAAATTGCACCCATCGTCACTATAATTGTATCCGCATCTATTGTCCTATACTCATCTAATAGCTTACCATAGTTTCTACCAGATATCGAGTTATATTCTTCCATCACTTTCCTAATTACGCTTCTTGCTCTCTCCATAGAGATCCAGATACTATGCCTATACTTCATATGATCCTTAGCTATAGGAACATTACCTATGGTAACCGGATTATTAACATCTAGTATCGGCTTAATATTACGAGGATCTGGTAAAAAGTTTGATAATTCCTCATGGCTTATAACTTCAACAGGTTCGTATGAATGACTGATTTCGAACCCATCCCACGCAACACCAACAGGAAGCCTGATATCAGGGTTCTCAGCGATTTTATAAGCCTGTATGATTAGATCAAATACTTCCTGTGCATTTGAAGCGAACATAAGTATCCATCCGCAATCTCGCATACTTAAAAAATCATTATGATCACTCCAAATATTCCAAGGTGGTCCAATAGCCCTTGTAACAAATCCAGCTACGATAGGAAGCCTAGCATTTGCAGCCCACCACACCATTTCATACATGTATAAAAGTCCATGACTAGCTGTAGCTGTAAATACTCTAGCCCCAGCTGCGGATGCACCTATAGCAGCAGCCATAGCACTATGTTCACTATCCGCGTGAATTATCTCTGCATTCATCTCTCCGCTTTCAACAAACTCGACAAGTTTCTCCACAACTGTGGTCTGTGGAGTTATTGGGTATATCGGTATAACCTCAACTCTAGCCTCCTTAGCAGCATATGCAGCAGCATAATTACCAGATAAAATTAACTTTTTACGCTTGGCCATGTAAATATACCTCTTAGTCTTCCGAGAATAATTGTGGCGCAATAAAGGATTAATTTAAATATAAGTAAAGAAGATACTGATTAGAAATAATAAAGAATAAAGTAAATTAAACACTACCGATATCCTGGCATATCAGATCTAAAGCCTTATCTCCTCTATTGGTATTCCCTTACTTTTCCTCATTAATACTAATGACAGTATAACAAATATTATGATCCACATAAAAACTGAGAGTGCAGCTAGCCTTAAGTTTATTGCTGGAACCATGTCACTACTACTTAGCCATACAAAGTAGTTTCCTGTTGGCGGATAAACTCCTGTACCATGATACGTTAGTAGTGCTGGTAATGAGCACATAGGTATAACATATACCAGATTTCCTAGGTCAATCCATAATTGTGAATATGCTATAAAACCTACTATTAGTGGTATATAACTTGTCATAGTTAATGCTCTAGTTCTCCTAGCCACTATAACTGCTAAGGATATTACATATGCAAACCAATATAGTGCCACACCAGCTATCACTAAATCAACTATTACCCCAAAAGGGTTCTCTGGTAACGCTAATACCTTCCACTTCATATATGAGAATCCAATAACAGATACAAATATTATTAAAGCAAAAATTAGTATCGCTACTAGGCTTCCAACAAAATCCTCAATTATAAATCTTAACGGACTAATTTTTGTAAACTTGGTTATGTATCTTGCTGCTCGAGATACATATAGAAGACTATAAGTTAGACCCGTAGCTACTGAGCTCATCGATAATAATCCTAAGAAGCTATAGGCCATAGCAATATTAGTTTTTATAATGTAAAGATTCCATAAAGTCTCAGTAGGTATCTGACTAAAAACGAAAATCCACATTATAACCCAAAATTCTATAAAACCTATACCCCACCCAAGTAGTTCTGGACTTGTAAGTAAATCCTTGATCTTAAGCTTGAGATATAATGTCATGAAAATCACTCTCCATAGCTTAGTGAAAGTTCATATATCTTATCTAATGTTATGAGTTTCGATATAGGCTCTCCAGCTCCACTTTTCACTAAGCTATAGGTTTTACCTGCAACAGTAAACTTTAATATAGCATCTGGTACATCACCAATAATTAATCCCGCTTTAACTAGCTTCTCCGTATTTAAGGGGCCATATATTCTACCTTCAAACATTAGATGCGTATTCCAACCCTTTAAGGCAGAAAGTAACCATGTCTCATGAGTATTTAAAAGTACCACTCCCTTATATCCCCTAAGATACTCTATTAACTTACCTTTTCTCGCTGGATCAAGCTGTTCAAAAGGCTCATCTAAAAGTATATGTTTGGCATTAGAAGATAAAGCTATTACTGTTGAAAAAGCTTTCTGTTGACCGGCTGAGAGTTCCCAAGGTTTTCTTTTTCTCAAAAGTTTAATGCTTAACCCTAGATCCTCAAGAATTTTTAAAGCTAAATCTAAATCTCCATTCATTAAATCTATGAATAAACGTAAGTGATCATAAGCACATAAGTGGAAAACAGTATAAACTTCATTTAGGTTTGTAGCTAATATCCCAGGCTTACTATATATTTCGTCTAAATCTATATTATCAATAAGTATTTTGCCAGAAGATATAGGTGTTAATCCTGTAAGTGCTCTAAAAAGCGTTGTTTTACCAGAGCCATTAGGTCCCAAAACTAAATGTCTACCACTAAATTCCACGGAGATACCTCTAATAACTGGGTCTTGACGCCACCTATACTTAACATACAAATCTATAATCTTTATCATAAACTAAAAACACCATTACAGTATAGCTGGTGATATCAAGTCTCACTAGACTATTAGATATTTCCCATAACGAAGAAATTAACTTTGATAAGTATAAAAATTAGAAAAGCTTATAGTAATTACTGAATAACTGTATCTAATGCTCGGTGACTCTTTTGAGAGCAAAAAATCTCCTCATTAATATAGCGTTAATTTTAATCATAGCATCAGCTATGATAGGTTACGTACTACATTTACCAGAGGTTAAATTTGAAAAAGTAAATCTAAGATTTAAATTTCAATATGATTATATAGTCGAAGCGTATAAGCCTACATGGATTAATAGAGAAGATATAGGAGAATATCCATCGAGCTATTTTATAGCAGATGTTCCTTGGATAAGTTATAATAAGTCATATTGTGCAGCTACATGTCTACAAATGGTGGCTTATAAGTATGGTATTAAGGAGCCTATCGAGTACTTCAACTTTATAATGGGCTTTACTTATGGAGCATACCTTGGAACTTTTGATAATGAAGTATATTTTATTCCTGGAGGAGATCCATTTACAGGGTATGTTAATGCATCTAAATTTCTAGGACTCGAGTATCATCTATTAGTTACAAACGATAAGGAGCTATTCATTAATACATGTCGATATCTTGTATCCAAGGATATTCCGGTAATATTGCCTGTTAATATGTCAAGACTATATCATATGAAATTTTTTGCACCACACTTTGAGTTATTAATAGGATATGACAAAACTAAATTCTACCTTTATGAACCTGTTCAATCAAAGTATATCTTTAAATTTGGTAAGCGAGGATATAATTTTCCAGTTGATCTAGTAGCTAAAGCTGTTGAGGACATGTCTGTAGGCTTTAATTTACCTTGGAGATGGGCTGTTATCTACTTTATTAAGAAGGGAGAACCAATTAGAGACTTAAGTACACTTTTAGCTATTAATGGCAAGCTACAGGTAGGTTATAATCTTACACTAGATAACTACACATTATACTTAGGGTCTTATGCTTTTAAGGCATTAGCAGATTACATTGATAAGGACGTGGTACAAATTGATAGTATAATCTGGTCCATAAACCTAGCTCTAACCTCTAGAATAGATAATGCAAAATTCCTTAAAGAGAGATTCTCAGGTAATAAGCTAGTAGTAGAGGCAGCAGAGTACCTTACTAAAGCAGCTACAATATATAAGAGAATAATTGATCTTTCAAGAGATGGGATATCGCTCAAAGATAAAAAGGAGATAGTAAGTCTTTTAAGAGAAGCATCAATATATGAGAAGGAAGCGGGACTACTATTGATAGAAGCTGGAGGTTAAAAGGAAAAGGTGTCTTCTGAGAAAAATCGATTAAGAACCTGATTTAGAGAAAATATAGGATAGACTACAACATTAAGGATATAGTTAATTATCCATATTCACTTATCATTTCAATAGCTTTAGTTGGGCACTCGGTAGCACATACTCCACAACCCTTACAATACTCATAGTCAATTCTTGGATAACCATTTTCATCAAATGATATAACTCCCTCAGGACAGTACATCCAACAAAATCCACATTTACTACACTTTTCATAGTTTATAACTGGTTTTTCAAATCTCCACATCCATGTAGGACCAGCACTACCCTTTTGTGGGTATGAAAATGGAAATAAAACTTTATGCGGATCCAACAATTTTAACCACCTCATAAGCTGTAGTAAATGCATCAACATTTTTCCTACCTATTTCTCCACTACCCCAGTGAGAATATAAAACTTCAATTGCAGTGTCTCTTTTAACTAAATTTGTCGCTTTTACTAGTGCTCCAAGTAGCGGAATATTTACTAGTGGTATTCCGCCAACCTTAAGATCTACTCTCTCACTAATTTCAACAGCATTTAGATATGCAACACAATAACCAGAGAAAACCTTTTTTAGCTCTTCATCAAACTTATCAGTATTAATAACTACCAAACCATTATTTTTTAATCCCTTAGTAACGTCAACCATCTTAACAAGTCTCTTATCAGTAACCACTATAATATCAGGATTAGTCTCTGTACTTCTAGTTAAAATAGGCTTATTATCAATTCTAGTAACGACCATAACAGGTGCTCCACGTCTCTCAGCACCAAATAGTGGTCTAGATAATGAATATAATCCCTCCTTAAGTAACATTTCACCAAGAAGTTGAGAAGCAACAACTATTCCATGTCCACCTCGACCATGCCACCTAATTTCTATCAAGAAAACTCTCCCAAAATAATAGTTCATCAACTAATGCCCTAAATGAGAAGTATATATCAATACCGATAATATAAGATAAAACAAAAGGGTATCTAAAAAGACCCTATCACCACTCATAAACTTCTCTCAAGCGAATAGACTCATCATTTTTATACCTATCTATAGCCTCTCTAATAGCATCAAATAGATTAGCTCTACGCTCAGCAGAAGCTGCTATAACAGCAATTGCTTCACCGACCTTAATTTCACCAGCTCTATGAATAATAGCGGTGTTTCTCAAGCCATACTTTCTCCTAATGTCACTCACCCACCTCTTAATCTTTAAATTCGCATCTGCATCTACATCAATAATTACAGATTTAACATTATCTCCCTCTTTACCAGACCTTCTAGCTAACCCTATAAAAACAAGTACTCCACCAACAAACTCATCACATTCATTCAAGAAGTTAGAAATTACATTAGCAACATCAATTTTCTCCCAAACAATTCTAGACTCCATTTAATAAAACACCCCTCTAAAAAGGTTAAATATATCAAAGAATAAAAGGATAGACGTGATTCTGTAACCAATTCATAGTGATTAAAGTCACAAACATATAATTAACATTATGCGATATACACTAATATGGCATCGGCGGGTTGGGTATCAACTTCGTATAAGTATACTCATGAAACACAAGGTTGGTATCCCGACCCAATCCCTTGGGTCCCTCCCAAATAGACTCCACGAGGGGCCACGGGGCATAGTCCCCTAAGGCCCTATGGGGTTTTTAAGGGAGGAACTCGAGGGAGCGGGTTAGGATACCAGCCTCAAGGGGGAAGGCCCCACTCCCCCGTGTGTTTCATGAGTATACTTATACGAGGAGATCAATATCCATCCATAGATGGACGTTCCATATGGGGCACGGGGGACGTTGCCGGCGCGTCCTACCGGGCAAGCCCCATATGAAATGTCCATAGGGGCCCGTGGATGGATATTGATCAAACCCAGCCCGCCGATGCGCTTTTCTCTACATAATACTACTAATTTCCCACTTGAAATATTAATTACCAAAAACTAGTACTCTGATCTTCCTTATTTTAAGGTTTCAAAAGATAGTAAGTTAACTATTCAAC
>Ga0190367_1000305_pt1 | contig 37312 bp, 33 predicted proteins | sample 4872181011_MG_FD_171838 | JGI IMG/M metagenome (GOLD analysis project Ga0190367, IMG submission 171838) | Hydrothermal vent microbial mat bacterial communities from Southern Trench, Guaymas Basin, Mexico - 4872-18-10-11_MG | ecosystem: Environmental > Aquatic > Marine > Hydrothermal vents >... | reverse complement strand
CAATATGGATATGGACTAATACTGTGGCATTAAGGGAGTTCTGCGCAATTATGGTACGAATCGGAACATGGGCGTTTTTGCCGATCTGATCCCATAGTATTGATATTTTATCCCGTTAAATATTATTTGTAGTGCGACCGTAGTCAGAAGATATTAGTACCGGGCGGGGTAATATATCGAGGAGAGACTCCCTCTCGAGGAACTCGTGGATCGTGAAGGCGAAACCGCCCCCGCTTACTTGGAGATGGACAGTATGGGATCCGAATATGGGATCGACGACATAGATAGGAAAATAATCGACATTCTCATGAAGGACGCAAGAACCCCCTACCTTGAAATCGCCAGAATCCTAAAAATAAGCGAGGCGACCGTCAGAAAGCGCGTGAGGAGCCTCGAAAGCCGGGGCATCATAAAGGGCTATACGATAAAGGTTGACGAAAAGAAGCTTGGATATAAGGTGGTGGCGCTAGTAGGAGTGGATGCCGACCCGGCAACCTTCATAAACGTCGCAAGGGAGATTGCAGAAATGGAAGAGGCAAGAATGGTCGCCGTCAGCAGTGGGGACCACATGATAATGGCCGAAATATGGGCAAAGGATCCAGACCACTTTTCGTCGATAATAGAGCGGATTTCTAGAATGAATGGCGTCAAGAGGATATGCCCCGCTGTCATCTTAGAAAGAATAAAGTGACGCAAACCTCTTTTTTGTCAAAGATGATACGAATTTCCATATAGTAATTTTATAATGCGTGAAATTTTATTTGAAATTCGGGGTGAAATGTATGAAAACCATGACAGAGAGGGCTCTTAAAGAAGCCTTTGCTGGTGAAAGTCAGGCGCATGTACGCTACCTAATATTCGCCGAAGAGGCGGAAAAGAGGAGATTCGAGAACATAGCGAGACTATTCCGGGCAATCGCATTCTCCGAATACATACATGCCAAAAACCATTTAAAGGCTCTCGGCGGGATAAAAGAAACTGTTGATAACTTGCAGGCCGCAATAAACGGGGAGACTTTCGAAGTTGAGGAAATGTACCCGGCATATAGTGCAGTTGCGGAAACTCAAGGGGAAAGGGAGGCCCAAAGGGTGATAAAATGGGCTCTCGAGGCAGAAAAGATACATGCATCCCTTTATGAGAAGGCAAAAAGCGTAGCATCCGAGAAGAGGGATATCAGCATAGGGAAGATATACGTGTGCGAGAGATGTGGATACACGGTAGAGGGTGGAGCTCCCGAAAGATGCCCCGTATGCGGCGCCCCCAAGGAAAGGTTTAAGGAATTCTGACTACGTCAATTCTTCCTCTATTTTTGTAAAAAGCGTCTGATCGATACTGCCGTCTTGGCCTTTTAAGAATATGAGACACCAACGTGACCGCAAAGAGGCGAAGATGTACTGACAAACAACTGTAATACGGCGCAGCGGAATTCCATTTAGGCATATTGGCGGTTATGAATGCGTTCCATACGCGGCCTACAGACTCATTCAAAATTCAAATAAGTCTCCTAAGATCTTGATAAGGGTCACAACCTATGGTAACTTTGTGATGTCCGCCGCGTGGCTTCTCCGTGTACATCACGACTCTGCAATCTTTCAGCTGAGAAAAATAGGAATGCACAACACAGAGAAACTCAACGATCTGCTTGATGATCGTTACTAAAGTGTTCTTCCGTATGCGCGGCAGGAAGATCCATTACTAGGAAGATGCGGAGATCATGGGCGTACTTACATAACATTGCGTTAAATGTTTTTTGTTGCTGGTCATTGATTTATCTTTCGTATGTTTACCTGATTTCGCGTTGTGTTTTCTCTCTATACTGTGTTTTCTCTTCTTCGAGTGAGTTATCGATGTGGGGCAGTTCGTGCTGGTGTTTTTGGAGTTTACATGATATTGCATAGGATCACACTCGCCGTACCGTATTTCAGTTGCTCTGCTGATTCACAGTTCATTGCATGATAGAAATGTCTATTCCTCGGAAAGTTTCAAAAGTACAATTGAAGAACATAAAAACAAGTGAAATCAGAAAAACTAGATATGGTGAGTCGAATGGGAGAGTCTAAAATTTCATGGAGAGAAAAATCAATAGACTTGGAGACTCTTCTTAGACTGCGAACTCCCCCGGTTGCAGTAAAACTGTTAGAAGATGAAAATTTTCCTCCAGGAACGATCCGTCCCTCTCAAATGGGAATAGAGATAACAATATGCCAGGCGATCACCGCAGCACGTCACATGTTTCAGACTATCGGAATGAGCGCCGATGACAATGCGTGTCCTCCATCAATGTTCCCATTTGGTTGGGCCGAAATTGAGGACTCGAATGCTCTTATAGAATTCTTCAAAAAGGCGGGACACGGAGCAAGCGATGACGCAATAGTTGAAATAATCTCTAAACTTCCAACACTGGAGCCGGGAAAGTACCCTGCTCTCTTAATCGCACCTCTGCGTAGGTGCACGTTCCAGCCTGACGTCATAATGATTTTCGGAAATGCAGCACAAGTCGGACGCTTGATCTTTGCAAGAACGTACCTCGGAGGGGGAGCGTTAAAAGCGGAAATGATATCAAGAGCAGCGAGTTGCGCTGAGGGAATAATAAGGCCATTTAAGAGCAGAGATTGCGCGGTCACAATTCCGGGCGGCGGCGATAGAGTCTTTGCATCAATAGACGACGATGAACTCATATTCTCGTTCCACGTGGAGTGGCTGGACAGAATTATAGAGGGACTGAAAAACGCGGGTAGAGGCATCGGCTTAAGGTATCCTATGCCCCGATTCATGATGTATAAACCTGTCTTCCCACAAGAGTTTCAGAAATTAAGGTCAAAGATGAAAATTATCAAGCGAAAATAGCACATTTTTTGAAAGTAATCATCTTTTAATATATTCACTTAATGTCAACGTTTCCGCTTTATGACATGCAACGAGATGTCCGTCCTCGATCTCGACCAATGAGGGTTCCTCCTTCATGCATATTTTCTCTGCAAAAGGACATCTCGGGTGAAATCTACATCCAGGTGGTGGATTTATAGGACTTGGAACCTCTCCTTTCACTATCACTTTCACTCCACGTTTCCGCGGATCGGGTATAGGGACTGCGGCAAGAAGAGCCGCCGTGTACGGATGCCTAGGGTTCTCAAATATTTGCTCTAGGGTTCCGAGTTCCACTATCTTTCCGAGGTACATTATCGCGATTCTGTTACAAATGTACTTGGCTGTTGCCAGATCGTGCGTTATGTAAAGGTATGTCAGGTTAAACTCCCTCTTAAGGTCCATCATCAGATGTAAAATGTCCGCCCGCATCGAAACGTCTATCATCGATGTAGGTTCATCCGCAACAACAAACTCGGGCCTAAGAATAAGTGCTCTTGCAATCGCAACTCGTTGTCTTTGCCCTCCGCTTAACTGATGCGGATACTTATCGTAAAATGTCTCGGGCGGGGACAACCCCACGCGGCTCAACATTTCTAGAACCATTTCTTTAGCCTCTTTCTTCGTTGCGACATGATGTATGAGTAGAGGGTGTGCTATTGCGTCTCCCACCTTCATCCTGGGATTGAGGGATGCATAGGGATCCTGATATATTATCTGCATGCGTCGCCTGAACTTTCGAAGCTCTTTCCCCTTGAGCGAGAGAAGATCCAAGTTGTCGAAGAAGATCTTTCCACTTGTAGGCTCTATTAGCCTCAAAAGAAGCTTTCCCGTCGTCGTCTTTCCGCATCCACTCTCTCCTACAAGCCCAAAAACCTCTCCGCGAAATATCTCGAAACTTATACCATCCACCGCATGTACATAATCGATTCTCCGCGCGAATAACCTCTCCAAGAATGACCTCTGAACCGGGAAGTACTTTTTAAGATCCTTAACCCTCACTAGCACATCAGGCATTGCGACCACCATATCTGAAGCACTTAACAAATCTCCCTTTCTCAATCTCCACCATCGGTGGGTCCTGCTCTTTACAAATGTCCATGGCGTACGGGCAACGCGGGTGGAATCTGCAGCCGGGCGGCGGATTTATCAGGTCAGGAGGCATACCGGGAATGGATTGCAGTTTCTGCTGCTTCACATCTATCCTCGGAATCGACGCTAATAATCCCTCAGTGTAGGGATGAAACGGCTCTTCGAAGATCTTAATAGTATCGGCGAACTCCACAAGTTTCCCCGCGTACATCACAGCAACCCTGTCCGTCAACTCCGAAACAATGCTCAGGTCATGTGTTATCAGTATCATGGACATATTAAACTTCTTCTTGAGATCCTTAAGTAATTCTAATATCTGTGCCTGCACTATGACGTCAAGTGCGGTAGTCGGCTCATCAGCAATTACCAAATCTGGATTTAGAATCAATGCGAGTGCAATCATTATCCGTTGACGCATACCGCCACTGAACTGGTGCGGATAATCGTGTATCCTCTCCTTTTCTATTCCTAACATCTCAACTATTTGCTCAGCCCTTTTTAGGGCCTCATCCCTGCTTACGTTCTCATGGGTCATTACCGTTTCAATGAGGTGATCCCGAATCCTCATGAGCGGGTTAAGAGATGTCATTGGATCCTGAAATATCATGGAAATTCTGCGCCCTCTTATCCTTCGCATCTCCTCCTCGCTCTTCTCTAACAGGTTTTCGCCATCGAAGATTATCTTACCCCGAACTATTCTCCCGTTCGGAGGTAATAACCTCATTATTGAAAGCCCGACCGTAGTTTTACCACAACCCGATTCTCCAACAAGTCCTACAGTCTCTCCCCTTCTAATGAGAAGGTTAACATCGTCCACTGCCTTGACAACACCTGCTCGTGTGTAATATTCTACCTTCAGGCCTTCAATCTTCAGGAGCACATTGTCGTGACTCAACTCATCTCTCCCTCAGCGTCGGGTTTAACAATTCATTAAGCCCCTCACCAAACAAACTAAACGCAAGAACCGCTAGGAAGATCATAAATCCGGGGAATGTTATGATCCACCAGTACCCCACTCCAAGAACGTATCTCCCGACAGTTAAATCATATCCCCAATCAGGAGTCGGCGGCACCACGGGTCCCAGTCCTATGAACGTAAGCCCAGCCTCCGTAAGGATAGCGTCTGCTATGCATAGCGACATTATAACCGCTATGTTCGGAATAACATTCGGAAATATGTACCTTAATAGCACAGTGCTCGAGCCCGCACCAAGCGCTCTCGCGGCCTCCACATACACCTCCTCTCTTATAGATAAAACTTGTCCTCGTGTCACTCGGAAAAACGTCGGAACATAAATTATCGCTATCGCTATTATCACGTTTATCACGTTTGGCCCGAGCATGGCCGCGATTATTATCGCAAGTACGAGCCCCGGAAACGCGTAGATGCTGTCCATAATCAGTGATAGAATTCTATCGAGTGTTCCACCAGCATAACCTGATATAAGTCCTAGTGGTACACCAATCGCCATGGATACAAACGCTGCTACAATGCCAATATAAAGTGCAATTCTTCCTCCATGAATTATCCGACTAAGCATGTCTCTTCCCATCTTGTCAGTTCCTAACGGAAACTTCTCACAAGGTGGACAATAACTTGGACCAACGCTCTTAGTTGGATCATATGGTGATATATAAGGCGCGAGGGCGCTCATCAGCACAAGCGCTATTATCATAATTCCACCTATTACCGTAAACCAGAACTCTAACTCTCTTCTCCTGAAAATTCTCGAGAAGATCGCGCGTCTGATGGACATGGCCCTCACCTTAGTATCTTATTCTCGGATCAATATATGCGTAAATCACGTCGACGATCAGATTAACAAGTACCACAAGTAATGCGTAGAACACAACCACTCCCTGTACCGCGGTGTAATCACGGTACGCGATTCTCTCAACAAGAAACGTCCCAATGCCCGGCCACGCAAATGAGGTCTCAGTAAGCACTGCCCCCGCCAACAGAAGTGCAAACTCCATGCCGAACATCGTGATTATCGGTATCAGCGCGTTCTTGAGCGCATGCCCGTATATAACCCTGTTTTCCGGAATTCCTCGGGCTCTTGCCGCCGTTATGAAATCCCTCCTTAAGATTTCTATTAGATTGCCGCGTGTCATCCTTGTAAATATCCCACTTAAGACAAGTCCTAACGTCATCGACGGAAGTATTAGGTGTCTGATTGCGCTCACAAAAGCAACGATGTTTCCGGTAAGTAAACTATCTATGAGATAGAGCCCCGTTATCCTTTTAGGAGTTGCCCAAGGCTCTATCCTACTACCAGACGGCAACCACTTGAGGTATACTGAAAATACAAGTTTAAGGAGCATTGCAAACCACGGTATGAAGAATGCGTATATCATGATCCCATATACACGTACGGCAACGTCCCCGGGAGTGTTTCTTCGTCTCGCGCCAAATGCTCCAGTGAATATTCCTACCACAATCGCCACAATCATCGAACATATTGTTAGCTCCAATGTCGCTGGAAAATGATCCATTATCTCCTCAAATACGGGCCTGTGGGTGTAAAGAGAAGTACCCATGTCTCCTTTAAGCAATCCACTTAGATAGTCGACATATTGTTCCCATAGTGGTTTGTCGAGTCCTAATTCGTGTCTCAATTTTTCTTTCACGCTCTCGGGAGCCTTAGGCCCGACTATCGCATCAACAGGGTCACCAGGCATGACACGCAATACCACGAAGACCACAGAGAGAAGTATTAGTATCATCGGGATTGCCAGTAACAACCTTGAGATGATGTACACGCGCAAGGACACCATTTTTTGAGACCTCTGGCAGATTTCCTTTACTGGATCTTACAACCTATCTCAAAATATGGCTTTTTAAAGGTTATTCGAGAAAGAGCGACACCCGATCTGAGCAAAGGTAGAACTCCATAATTGATTCAAAAAATATGAATTAGAAGGATGCTCTATCGATGCGTACACATGAGACCCGCGAACCATGAAATTATGTCTTGAATATCATCCAGTACCTGAATATCTGTGTCGCATCTAGTACAACTCCATACACATTAAGCTTCGTGACGCAAATTTGCACTCCTTGGAACAGCGGAATCGTTGGGCAATCATAAGCGTAGATCTTTTGCGCCTTTATGTAGTAGTCAGTCCGTTTAGACATGTCAGTCGTAAGCCTCGCCATTAGTAGGTAGTCGTAGAGGGTCTTTCCATCGATCTTCATCGTGGACTCGTTGCTCTTGTAGAATGTTCCTAAGCTACATGCTGCCTCCCAAGTTCCAACAAATGGCCATAGGTAGTCGTCAGGATCGAGGTAATCGGGATACCATCCCAAGAGGAATATCTCCATCACTCCTTTTTCCATGTTATCAACATATGTCGACCATTCAGCAAATTCCAACTTCACATTAATCATACCTGTTCTTTCGAGCTGCTCCTTTATTAGCGCTGCTAACTCCGCCTCCGTAGGACCATAGTGCTCGGGAGTGTACCATAACGTTATATTTAATTTGTTCGTTTCGCTATAACCCGCCTTTCTTAAGAGTTCTTGTGCATACGTTATGTTTCCTTCCTCTCCATAAAGTTCCTTGAATGCATCTATATGGCTCCACATACCCTTCGGGACCATGCTGAACAGAGGCTCCGCTTGACCCAAGAAGATCTTCTCGCATATCTCCGTTCTGTTAATTGCTGCTGCAATTGCCTGCCTTACATAGACATTGTCAAATGGGGACATGTTGCATCTAAGCACGAGGTATCTGATGAATGGGCTCGGAGATGTCAGGACCCTGAAGTTGGGATCTTTCATGAATGCTTCAACATCCTCGGGATGGAGGGTTCTGTAAGCAATATCGATCTCACCAGCTCTCAACGCAGCAGCTAGGTCCTCAGAGGTCTTATAGAACTTGATGATTACTCTCTTCATCTTCGGGAAGTGTGACTGATCCCAGTAGTCGTCAAATCTCTCCAGTATTATATGTACGTCTTTCACCCATTCCACTACCTTGAAGGGCCCGCAACCAATCGCAACATCACTGAATTTATCGGCAGGGAAGGACTCCATTGAAACAGGATACGAAACTGTAAACGCGAGGATCGAGAGGAGGATCGATGTGTTGACCTTGAGTCTTATCATGAGCGTCGTTTCGTTTATTGCTCTCGTGTAGTTAATTATATCGGTCAATAGGAATGCAGGATCTCCCCCAAGTTCCATGCTTCTGTTAAGGGACCAAGACACCACTGTGGCGTTAAGTTCAGATCCATCGTGGAACTTTACGCCCTCCCTTATTTTGATGTACCATGTATACCCGTTATCGGTAATAATGGGGAAATCTTCAGCAAGCGCGGGCTCTAGCTCTGTCGTTCCGGGTTTATACCTATATAGTCCCTCGAAGACGTTTTCTATGACGTTGCACGATAGATAATCATAGGCGTTCGCAGGGTCGAGCGTCACAAGCCTATCGGTAGTTCCAATGACTATTGTCTCCTTGGCAACTGCGGTCACCATCTGTTGCTGCATGTACCAGTACCATATTCCGATGTTAACGCCTATTACGACAATTATGAATACCAATATTCCGATGAGGGTCCTTCTCTCCACTCTCCACACCTTAGGCAATTTTTAGTAGCCATATCATTTTTGGAATTCCAGTACCTCTTTTAAAGTTATTGGGCAAAAACTAGGTTGTCTTTCAGCAAATTTTTGAAATCATTTTGACAATTACTTAATAGATGTACTAACATTTCACTTTTCGGAGCAAAAGAAGCTGAAGTAACATTCTTTATCGAAAGATGTCAAAAAATTTGAGAAATATCGTGCAAAAATTGCAAGTGATCTCAAAAATCTTCCAAGCAAGTTAGTCAAGTATAATCACTATTCGAAAACTGTTATTATTGACGAGTGATTGTGTCAATAGTAATTATGTGTCATGCTGAGTATCGAACACTGTTGCATGGGGGGACTCCTCATACTCAAAACACTTTACAGCATTTGTCGTGATATTCCCTTAAGGGAGGGAGTTAAGAGAATTGGCAAAGTTTTACACTTGGTATTTCTTATTCCTTTGAGGACGTTCTTTGACGAGATTGTATATGAGGAGGAAAAGAGTCAAGGACGTACACATAGGGTGAGCGCTCCTACTGGCATATTGGCATAGAGGGTCATAATATCCGAGAAATATCATGTAATTGCCACAGTTATCTCTTCATTATCCGACGATTTTGTCGAGAACGTCCCTTTTGGAAAAGTAAATATAATACATTAGCGAACATTTTGCAACAAGTCTTAATTTGGTGAGATGGGATTGCCTCTTTTTAGAAGGAAGAAAGAAAAGGAAATTGCCGAGCCTCCAACGATAGAAGAACTGCTTGAGGAAAAGAAAGAAACCTTTGCCAAAAGGCCGCGGGAAGCCGAGGGGGCACTTGCGGTCAGGGTCATAGAAAGAGAGGAAATTGAAATTCGCGATGGAACCCCGAATATCACAAGCGAGGAGAGAAGGATAGTTATCGAGAATCTCTCGAAATCCCCCATACTATCCGTGGAGGTCGCATTGAAGGGAGTTGACGCGGTGAAGCTCGAAAAGGATCGGATAATGATCCCAAGGCTAAACCCCCTCGGCGAGGAGCACAGTTCACACGAAGTCAGGTACAATATTAACATATCGAAGTACAGGATCCCAGTAGAGATAAAGTGTGAGACATCTCTCGGGGAGGGGGTGAAAACTCCGGTCCTCCTGTATAATAACGATAACGCTTTGAAATTTAAGTTATACATCAAAAACACGACCGACCAGATGCTCGAGGACGTAGTGGTGTTTAAGGAGCTACCATCGGCCGATTGTGAGATCGTAGGCATGAACAAAGAGATCGGGGATCTAAGGCATGAAGATGACAAGATAGCATGGCAGATTCCGTTAATTGAGGGCAACTCGGAAAGTTCCTGCGAGATAGATCTAAACGTTAGGCCCAGAACTACGGATCCCGTGGACCTCGGAAACATGATCGTAAATCTGATGTTGGAACGCGCACTCAGCGGTCTGTCGATAGATAGGGTTACCGGAACGGCAAGAATATCCCATAGGGTAATTAAAAAGGAGAGAAGGGATGAAGCAGGGATATGGGACATAGAACTTCACGTGATGAACCCGAACGACTTTCCAGTGACGATAGAGGGAGAAATACTTCCGATGGGAGGAGAAATTTTCATCTCTGAGCACATGGGCGCGCACTACATAAAGGTCGAGGACAACAAGGTGAGGATTTCGGATATAACCGTGGATCCCGGTGCCGACGAAACAATCGGTCCTATATCAATAAAATCCATAGCGTTTCCCCCCATGCAGACGAAACTCAGGGCCATCGTTCCAAAAACTGTAACGTTCAGGTCAGAGGCAAAGTATATGATTCCCGGTGGGAGAATACCGGTACTGTGGGGAGAAGTTGTAAAGGATATAAGCATCACGCCTGAGGAAGCCTATAAGGACTACGTGAGGCAGAACGAAATACCACCACTGGGCAAGTCGACTGTGAGCGTGACGACTAGGTTCACGAATAAAGGAAGTGCACCCGTCGGCTACCTGAAGATAATCGAGGACCTGCCCCCAGGATTCGATAATGTCAAGGGAGTTAAAGTTAAGGTGAGAGGAAAAGAGGTAAGTGAGGGGATAGAGTATAAAGTGGCCCCTGAGGGCGTGGGCGTTCAGGAGCGGAGACAACTCATCGTGGAGATAAAGGATTTCGACGGTTATGGAGGCCCCCTGAAGAATGGGGACAGCCTCCTCTTGGAATATGATCTGGAGGCAGAAAATCCATTCCCCGGAACTTATGAATTCGGATGCTTCATGCTTGCATCCACAGATCCCGACAATGTGAAACTCGAAGTATCGTTGCCCAGCGAAAAGATCCCCAGAGTGGAGGTAATAATGCTCGCGCGGGAGATAGAAATCCAACAGGATGTTGTCCCGCTTGAGGCAATGGACGAGTACGAGGTTGTATTAACCGTGATAAATTCAAGCGAATTCCCAGTACGAAACTATAAGGTCAGAGACCTAGTACCGTCGAGCTTCGATGTCATAGAGGCCATGCCGAAGGCGGAGGTTAAACGCATCAAGGAAGGCACTATCTTACAATGGGTCATACCCGATATTCCACCCAAGGAGCAAGTTATACTAAAGTATAGGGTCAAAGGCAAGGGAGGGTACAAAATAGAGGATCTTATCGGAGTAAACGAAGTATAATTTAACTCCTAAACTCTCTTTTTTATCGGACTTCTTAAGGTATATCGATAACCGATGCCACTTTCTCTTTTTGCCATTTTGCGAATATCAGCACGACAAGGGGAATAATGTCTACGTCTTTATTCTTCTGTAATTGCCGAAGTATGAACATATTTTTCTTATTTTTGCGTAAAATTATGTTTTTTACAGGATAGTGGTATCCCCTACAAACAGAATGTTTGGATACAAATATTATAGAAAAATAGAAATACTGGGTACACATTTCTTAAGGATCACAAGGGTGAGATGTATGGGACTTAAACCCCAAGAAATTTTGGAGAAGATCAGGAGCTGGTGGAGGCCCGATGTTATATCGCCGGAGAAGGTAAAGCAGTTCATAGAGATGATTCCCTTATTTAAAAAGGACAAGGATGATCCTGCATTCAAGTCGCAAAAGGAGATAAGGGAAATTCAGAACAAGAATCTCAGGAGACAGATAGAACTCTGCGCAAAGTATAGTCCCTATTACAAAGAACTCTTCAAGAAGCATAACATAGACCCCTCCGATATTAAGACGATTGACGATCTCGAGAAAATACCCCTTACGTTCAAAAGCGATTATATGAAGGATCCTGAGGCTTTTAGGCTTCGCCTCGGGCTTGACAGACCTTTTTGGGAATTGATACTCTGGGACGTCACCTTCACCACAGGAACCGTCACCGGAAGACCCTCGATATTCTATAACACAACTCATGACATATACGCAACTGCCCAATTCCTCATGCGATCCGGAAAGATCTGCTGGGCCACACCCTACGATGTTGTGTTTAACGCCTTCCCCTTTGGACCGATACCCCACATCGGATATAACAGATGCGTAACGGCAGGGTTGGCCGAAGGTTGCGCGGTGGTTGCAGGACATACGGGTATCCGGCATCCGGAGTTCCCCATTGTTCACAGAAGTCTGGATGAGACAATAGAACTATGCGCCATCCACAGGTGCACGATAATCATGGGCATCGCAAGCTACCTCAGGAGGTTCGTAATGAGGGCTGAGGAACTTGGAGTGGATCTGTCATCGGTGAGAATAATACATGCTCTGGGAGAACCGTGCCCTAAAGGGATGCGTGAAGACCTGAGAAAGAGGCTTGAAAGCTTAGGCGCGGAAGACGTGTTCATACACAATGGATACGGATTCACCGAATGTCAGGGGAGTTTCTCCGAATGCACGGAACTCGGTGGCAATCACAACCCCGATCCGACTCTTTACTTCATTGAGATAGTCGATCCTGAGACTGGAGAGAGAAAGGAGGAGGGAGAAGAGGGAGCGATCGCGATAACGCACCTGAACAGACGCGGAACTGTATTGCTTAGATACGTGCTCGGAGATATTGGCAAGATAACATACGAAACATGCCCATATTGTGGTAGAAATACAGAAAGACTCATGCCAATTCATGGAAGCGTATATGCGACCAGAACGAAGGATCTAATAAAGGTGAAGGGGACTCTCATCAATCCGGGACTTTTAAATGACACGATCGAGAACATAAAGGGAATTGCGGAGTATCAGGTCGTGATAACGAAGGAGGATCCGAAAGATCCATATTCCATGGATAAGGTAATAATAAGAGTCGCACCGACGGGAGAAAGGGATGTAGAGGATTTAAAGGCGGAGATACTTGACAAAGTATTCAAGGCAATAGAAATGCGGCCTGAGATCGTGATAGAACCCTCGCCCTACGCGATATACGACCCACGGGTATCGCTGAAAGCGACGAGAATAGTGGACAAGAGACCAAAGGTCGAGTGACGGGAGCCTTAGAGTACCGTTTTATTCCACAAATTTACGATTTTTACGAATTTATCCGTCCACATCTATGATTTTTCTCGAAACAATCACTACATCGGAAAAGAGATTATGCGTCGAAGTTGGGACTAGATATTTTTATTATGGCGACACACCCGGTAATTATGATTATGAGAACCCGGGCACACAGAGGTGGGTGGAATTGAGTGAGGCAGAATTGAGAGCACGAATAAGGGAAGCCGCGGAACTCATAGTCGAGAGTAAGAAAAACGTCGCACTAACTGGAGCCGGAATCTCTGTGGAAAGCGGAATACCCGATTTTAGGGGACCAAATGGTCTTTGGAAGAGATATGGTGAGCATGTTGGACATATTTCGTTCTTCTTCACAAATCCAGGCGAATTTTGGAAGTTTGCACTGGAAGTAGCGAAGGTTATATTCGCGGCACGCCCCAATCCGGCGCATTACGCGCTCGCCGAACTTGAGAAGATGGGGAAGCTTCATTGCATCATAACTCAGAATATTGATGGCTTACATCAAAAGGCAGGAAGTAAGAACGTAATAGAAATTCATGGAACCGCATGGAGATTGGTATGTCTCCAGTGTGGAACTAAATTCCCCGTAGAGGAAATTGCCAGCAAACTCATGAGTAAAGGCTTCACAATTCCTCGATGTCTCAAATGCGAGGGGATTCTAAAACCTGACACGGTCTTCTTCGGTGAGCGCTTACCTGAGGAAGAGTTAAAGATAGCAATTTCTGAGTCTATGAGTTGCGATCTTTTCATGGTGGTGGGAAGTTCATTAGTCGTATACCCGGCAGCGAGCCTTCCGGGTATTGCGAAAAGTCATGGTGCAAAGACCATACTTGTTAACTTGGAGAGAACTGCAATGGATGAGATGTTTGACGTCGTGATTTATGGAAAAGCGGGAGAAATACTTCCTAAAATAGTCGAAGAAGTAAAAAAGATGATGTGAATTAAAATAAAGGGAGATATGCTAAGGAGTGAGTTCTAGTACGAACTCGCAGGCATCTCCTCCAGCAGCACGACATTTGACCTCATCACACTTTGCCCTCGACATACCCAAGTTTTTGGCTATTTTTTCACAAATTCTTTCCACAGCCCCGGCAAACATCGTGCACATTGGAATATCCGGAGATGGGGACTCTAGATCTAGGCATAACTTGCATTCTCTTAGTCTGCATCTCACCACAATTCTCTGATCGGATCTTTCAGATGAAATATCATCAAATATCTGTCCAACTATGAAATTGAGGAAGTCATTTAGCATTCTCTCGAGATCAGTAACCGTGTGTGGTGCTACCTTTACATGCGACATGAATTCGTCATATAAAGCATCGGCAATTTTTCTTCCAAATTCCTTAAGTGTGCTCACTACCTCCTCCGCCGCAAGTCCGCTCCCCATGAGATAAGTGACGAACGCCTGAAGCGCGGCGGTATAACCATACACATTGATTTTATCGACTTTTCTCCAAGACATGAGCGCCACCTCACTTCAATTTGATGTGTGCTCTGTATTCGCAAACATCATCCCCGAGCATTTTGCATTTTACCTCGTCACAGGTAATACTTTCGGCGTTCCAGTCCTCAAGCCTTTGTTCCTCTATCCATTCAAGGACTCCCGCAAAGAAGAGACAGAATGGAACCTTTATCGGAACCTCCATTCCTCTACAGAAAGGGCAGTCCCGTATCCTGTAAGTTATGTAAACGTCCTTACCCTCCTCCTTATACTCTATCTTGTCAAAGGGTTTCCCGGTGAAGAACTTGAACCCTAAGTTATAGGTCGGTACAAGGTCCCTGAGGGACTCAGCAGGCCTTTTTGTCGCTTGTAGATAACGAATATATATAAGTTCACCAGTGTACTTGTATATTTTCTTCAATTCCCTGTAGATGTCATTCGGGTCGGAATATTTCTGCCCTAGGTATTCAATGATGCATCGTAAGAAGTGCCTAACGAAGTCCGCGTTTATCTTCTTCGCGACAAATCTCCAGGCAAGCACCCCTTTTATTCCCAATCTTCTTCACCTCTAGCCCTTCATTATCTAATAGTAACGTAAAGGGTTTTTATCTGTATGTTCACGTTTATAACTCTTCCATTTCTTTTTTGCAACTTCGTTAATGGACAAAATTTATTGTAATAATAGAACTTGAATAGAAATACCGTTAAGAATAAAAATCGCAGAATATAAGGTGATGAAAGTAAAAGCAAATTGATTGATACCGAAAAAACTCACGCCAAGAAAAATTTTCGGAAAAATAACATAAGTATCAGTAAAAAATCTCCCCATACTACTGATAGTAAAAGTCCCATCTCCATGAGTGGAATCATTGGAAGCCCCACCATCACCCAGATCACCCGGTAGCCATGATCAATTAAGGACCGTACCCTTTCTCTTCTCTCATTCTCTTCGGAGAACATGAGATTGTGAAGCCTCCTACATACCGAAATTTCCCCGTTCTTTATTTCAATCATTGGAATTTCCGCTTTTTCGAGGGCTTTCTTCGCATCCACGGGAGTTCCACCAATTAACAGAAGCAAGCGCGCCGTCATACTCAAATTTGCAAGAGACCTCCTTACTTCATCATCACGCAATGTTAAGACGAGATTACGGACGAACAGAAGAAGTGCGACCAAGGACAGCAGTAGAATTGTGTTTGTGAGGACGGGTATTGCAAGCGTTAGTATTGGGATGATCCTAGGGAACTTCGCCAGCGAGATGGACGGCACTCTCGGAAAGTAAAGGGCAATAGCTATAAAGGCCAAGGCATCCGCACTTCCTATTGTTTTCAACAATACCAAAATTACCATCAACAACCCTATCAGCGCGACTGCGAGCGCCTCCATCATTAGAAACTGGAAGATTGTCATTTCGGACGAGTACCTGAGATATGCAAGAATAACCCCAGGTGGGGTCATAAGGATCCATGTCAGGTCGTGGACCTCCCTCTTCTTAATATCCTGAATCGATGCCCAAGTGAGAAATAGAAAGCATAGTCCCAACGAGATTGTCTCGAGAGCTTGTGGGTCCATATCAGGCCCTTCTTGCGGTTGATATTCTTATTCCAACCGACGTTATCTCGTATGGTGCGAGTAGCGGAAGTCCTTCAAGCTGCCCGCGTAGTTTTGGTATATAAAGAATCGGCCTATCCTCGATCACTTGGAGTTCCAGAACACCGTCAGACATGTGATTTATTATTCCCGCGGTCTCCCGTGGTATTGCGTTTCTAAGGTATGAGAGAATGCAGAGAGACTCCGACTCGTAAAGTTTCGCCTTCAACGAGAATAACAATTTCATGAGGCCCTTATGCGGGGTTCCAAGTAAGAAGTAAGTCAGAGAATCTATCATTATACACGAACCCTCCTCGAGATGCGGGTAAACATAGAACCGGAATATATTTCGGAGGTCATATGCGAGCAGATTTCTGCCAATACCCTGCTTTTTCCCAGAAACTACCTCAAATAAGTCCTCAAATACCCACTTCTTGTCGTTAATGAGAGCATTAATGTCGAATCCTATGTCCTTTAACTCTTCTATGATCGCCAATGGCGGAGCGTCCACCGCAAGATACACTATCTTTTTACCTCGTGTCCTGATGAAAGAATGCAATAACCTGTGGAGGAAGACCCTATGAAGGGATCCAGGATCGAATGGAACCGATATTAGCGATGGTAGCGATATTCCACGTATTCTCGCGTCAAGCACCGAGTATCCGGTTGGCACAATCAGCCGAACCACCCCATTTTCCCTAATAGTGTTAACTTTTTTAATAGGTAATGGTGATGTGATCTAAAGGCGTATTGTACACTATGATGATCACCATTTACCAAGAATTCCGAGGGTGTTAAGGGTTTGATGAGGGCAGTCGACGAGTTATTAAAAGCGAAGGTTCTTCTCCCCGCAATAAAAAGGCCTGCGGACTTCGACATCGTCGAATTCTTCTCCGAGTACGGTAGATATATTGCCCATCTTGCCATAGTGATAAAAAACGACCACGGAGAAGTGTTCTACGAAAGTTCGTGTGCGCCTTGTTCCATGGAGAACGCAAGAAAGTTGAAGACATGCCTCGATCTGGCATCTGCGCTTGATATAGAGTACACGTTCCTGGTTTATTGCTTCTCCGACACCGTGCTCAGCAAGAGATTCGGCGTCGTGAGGGAGGGTGTCGAAACCCCTCCCTTCGACTTTCGAAAGTTCATATGCCCGAACAAGCCGGAGTACAGGCAGTATTTATCTGAGATAATCAGAGAAATCGAGGAATTGAGACCTTCCTCAATAGTCCTCATGGATGTCCGCTACCCGTGGAGGAACTTCTGCTTCTGTAAGAGATGTAGATCGGAGTTCGCAGAATACGCGGGCTCCCCCACCATACTCACATCATCCCACTACCTTCTTGAGGTTCTTCAGCAATACGAGCAATACTATGAGATGTGGCTGGAATGGAGGTCCAAAGTTGTTTCAGAAGCGCTCGCGGAAATATTATCGAAAAAGAAGGAAGGGATACCCGTATATGTTGAGATAATTCTCGATCCTGTATCGGAAATGTATAAGGGTCTTGTGGAGTTCTTCGCTCAGGACATAGAGAAAATGGCCCAATTTGTGGATGGGTTTATGGTTAACCTGTTCCCTTACAGTGGTGTGCCAAACGAAAGAGTGACAATCGAAATTCTCGAGCCTCTTTTAGCGACAAACAAGGATGTGCGCATCTTTTACGAGGGGAAAATCGATGATAGGGCGATAAAGGTCCTGAGATACATTTCCAGCAAACTGGAGTCCGAAAGGGTATTTATAAATATCGGGGGACAGAAATAATTCCAAAGTGGGGGAACCCCATGAAAGAAGTATATAAATTCGGGATACCCGCGCTCGACGAGGCCCTTGGCGGTGGCTACGTCGATGGGAGTATAGTTTTGGTGGAGGACGAGATGGGAATTCCTAGTGAGGTTCTTCTCGCTCACTTTATCGTTCAGGGGTTGCGGAGCGGTGACGACATTATCGTTCTCCTGAGTGAACACCCCATATCCTACTACATCGCACTCATAAATCTCCTCGGATTTAACGCTGAAATGGCAATAAAAATGGGCAGGCTTGTCTTCATAGATGCGATGTTAAACCCCTTTGTCGCAGGAAAAAGGGTTCCTTACTACAGCAAATACGCGGTCAGGAACGTAGGAAGTATTAGTGAAGTCAGGCAAGCACTGCAGAGCGCAATCCAAGAACTGAAAGAACCCCAAAAACTCAGAATAGTAATAGACTCTCTTTCGCAGTTTCTCCCACCGCTTGTACAAAACCCCCAGCAAGTCGTCATCTTTCTACAACAACAAATGGTAGAGCGTAAAGAGAGGGGCGGCGTATTCATGGCGCTCCTCCATAGAGACTGCCACGAGCCTCAGATCATAAAGTCGGTAGAATACATTGTGGACAGTGTGATATCGCTAGAGAGGGTTAAGACGGAAGCCGGTAAACCCGCGGAAATAATACTCAGGTTCCTGAAACACGATGACCTCGTGCTCTTCGAAAAACTACAAAATCAATCGTTCATCTATAAGTTCGAAGGCGGAAAACTGGCGGTTTATGAAATGGGCAAAATTCCGTTGAGAACAGATCTAGGGTGGTAGCATGGAAGCACGGAGGGCAATTCTTAGAATGCTAGAAGAGGTAAGGAAAAAGAGGGACGAGATAAGGAATTCCTTTTCGGAAAGGCTCACCGGAATAATAAGGAAGACAATATCGCCATCAAAGCCTACCTTTTCGTACCATGAGGTTACATCGCTCGCCGAGGAGATGAAGCAACACTTGATAGCAAACTTCAATGCCGTGTTCGACGAAATACTCAACAGTATAATGCCCGTGCTAATAGCAGTTGCCGGGGACGAAGTCAAAGTGCCCGAGGATCTGTTGCGACGGCAGAGAATGTACGTCGAGATGGAAAGAACACTAAATGAGGTTATCAAACTAATATCTCAGGGGATGAATCGGGAGGTCTCCCTTGATAACCTGACGGATCAGATCAAGGAACTCGTGAACAGCGTAAAAGTAATACCTCAGATGAAAGTGACAATTGACGAGCGCAATCAGAAGGTTTCCGAACTCATGGAAGAATTGAGGAAGAGAGACGAAGAATTGAGGAGGATGGAGCAAAAACTGGAGAAGTTAAAGGGAGACTACAACGCTCTTAACGAAGAAAGAGCCAGAATTTTGAGGATGCTTGAGGACAGGGGGAAGAAACTGGAGGAGATGAGCCGAAAGGTAAAAGAACTCGAGGAGCGAAACAAAATGTTAGAGACGGAAAGGGAAGACTTGGGAAAGCGCATCAAGGAGATGGAGGAAAGGTTCGAGGAGGAGAGAAAGTCCTTAGATGAGCGCATGAGAAAATTACTCGAGGAAAGGATGAAGCTAGTTGAGGAAAACAACAGGTTGAAAAATGAACTCGTCGAGAAGAGCACGATAATCGACGACCTTAGTAGGAAAATCTCCGACCTCGAGGGAGAGGTAAAGAGATACGAGATGATGAAATTAACACTTGAGAGGAAAATAGGGGACCTAGAGAAGCGAAACGAAGAGTTAATAAGACAAAATGAGGAGTTGGCGGAGAAAATAAAGGAACTGGAGGGAATTATCCGCGAGAAGACTGTCGAAGAAAGGGAAATTGCAAAAATGGTCGAAGAAAGAACGAGACTTATGAATGAACTCAACCGACTACGTGATGAAGTGAGGAGGAGGGACATAGAGATAAGAAAACTCGAAGAGGAAGTGAAAACCCGCACCGAGAGAATATCCGAACTTGAAAACCAATTGACTAAGCTTGAGGAGAGAAGTGCAGAAATAGAGAGAAAGGCTGAAGAGTACTCGAACGTAATCGTCAAAATGCGTGAGGAAATGGAGAAAGTTCGCGGTGAGAACCAGAACTTGAAGGCGCTTATTGAGAGGATGAAGGAAGAAAGAGCAGCACTAGAGGAGCGAATGAAGGAAGTTCTCGAAGAACGATCGAGGCTTGCCGACGAAAACAATAAACTCAAAAACGAGATATTGGAAAAGTCAGCAACTATTGACGAGCTGAAGAGCAAGATTTCCGAGTTAGAGGAAGAGATAAAGCGCTACGAGAGGCTGAAGTCAACGCTCGAAATGAAAATAGAGGATCTTGAAAAAAGGAATGAAGCCCTTCGAAAAGAGAACGAGGAACTTACGGAGAAAATAAAGGAGTTGGAAGCGATGATTCATGAACGCACAGTGGACGAAAAAGAAATCGCTAGAATACTCGAGGAACGAACAAAATTGCTAAGTGAAATAAGCGGACTACGTGAGAATCTAAGGAGAAAAGACTTTGAGGTCAAGAAGCTTCAAGAGGAGTTGAAGGGACGAATTGAGAGGATAAATGAACTTGAAAATCAAGTTGCTCAGCTTGAGGAAATACGTGCTGAACTGGAGAGAGCGAGAGAGGAAAACGAAAAACTAAAAGTAGAAATTGAGAGGATTAGGGAGGAGAGGCGAGCACTTGAGGATCGTGTAAAAGCGATTATGGAAGAGCGATCTAAACTCATAAACGAGAATAACAAGCTTAAAAACGAACTTATTGAGAAAAGCACATCGCTCGACGAACTAAGGGGAAAGATCTCCGAACTCGAGGACGAACTGAAAAGATACGAGAGAATCAAGTCGACGCTCGAGAAGAAAGTGGAGGACTTAGAGAAAAGGAACGAACTTCTGAGAGCGGAAAATGAAAAACTAATGGAACAGATGAGAGAATTCGAGGCAAAGATTCATGAACGAAGGGTCGAGGAGGAGGAACTTTCGAGAATTTTAGAGGAGCGGACAAAACTCATGAACGAAATAAAGGAGTTGCGCGAAGAACTGAGGAAGAAGGATATAGAGGTTAAGAGATTGGAGGAGGAATTAAAGAGGCGAATCGCCCGCATTGCAGAACTTGAGAGCGAATTGAGCAAAATGGAAAGTATGAGAACGGAGTTAGAGAGAAGAGCGGGAGAGTATTCTGATGTTATCATGAAGATGAAAATGGAAGTGGATATGTTAAAGAGCGAGAACGAGCACATAAAGAACGTAATAAGGACCGTCAGCAAGGTACTCTCCGGGATGCCCGAGTACAGAGTTCTCTCAATACTACTGGATATAAAGGTTCCGATGTCAATAGACGCTCTAACGCGCGCGCTTGGACTAAAGCGTGAGGCTGTTGAGGAGCAAATTTCTAGACTTGCAAAGATGGGGCTGGTGAAAATAGATAAGGGAAAGGTTGCACTTACCTTTATCTGACGGGGATTAAGATGATTCATGAGGTCTTCATCGTACTGCGCGGGAAGGACGTTCTCGTTCATGTAGATTTCGAGGAAGCAAACCCAGCGTACAACAGAAAGTTATCAGAATCGGTAATCTCATTTTTTAACACTACATCCTTCAAATTCAAGCGCATGCTTGTCGAAGATAAGTGTGTCGTCTTCGAACAGTCGGATAAACTTGCGGTGATACTAATTGGAGACGAAACGGACGAACTATCAATCTTGGAAAAGCATGCGAAGTGGATTCTGGGGGCGTTCATCAACAAGTTCGGCACATCTTTCGAGAAGTGGAGTGGCGATATAACGGAATTTGAAAAGTTCAAGAGGATCATAGAGAGGGTTGTCACGGCTCCCAAACTGATACTGAAGATGGTATTGGTCGGGAGCCCGGGAGTCGGGAAAACCACGCTTATGAAGTTGCTTATAGGGGAAGAGCCACCTAAAGAGTATGTTCCGACAACAAAGCCGGAAAGAACTATCCTCGGGGAATTTCTCGAACTTGAGGGATTTTATGAAATCGCAGCATGGGATCTGCCAGGCCAGATATCTTACCGCAAGTTCTGGGACACGTACCTGAAGGACAGCGATATAGTAATTTTGGTTACGGATAGCACTCCCGACGATGTTGACGACTTGCGACGGTTGCTCAAAGAGATAAAAGAGAATATAAATCGAGAAGATTTACCGACAAAAATTATAGTGATAGCAAATAAACAAGATTTGCCCGGCGCAATGAAGCCCGAGGAGATCTCCAAAGCTATAGGAATGGAAGCACATGGTTTTGTCGCAATAGATAAGAGTTACAGACCGAAGCTGATAAACCTGATACTCTCGGCAGCGGAGGAAATAGCAGGAAAGATATTCGAAAGAACCGAAAAAAGAATCGAGGAGGCCCAAAAACTCGAGGAAATATTGGAAACCCTGCGCGAGTTCAAGCGCGATCTCATAAAGTATCTGCCAATAAACCATCCTGCATTTTTGAAAATAGATTACTGGATAAGACACCTGAAGACGCAGGGAAAAATATCTGAGAAGGAAGCAGAAAAATTACATGAAGAAATGAAGTCTCTGAGAAAGCTCGTATCAGATCGTATTAAGATCATGAGCACGTAACTTTCACTACGATCGATCTCCGGACACCTTTTCTGAGGCTAACTTCCTCAGAAGATTCTGCAATAATGAGTTCTCCTTTACCAAGTTTATTACTCTTATGACAGTTCTGGGGCTATGGTTGGTAACCCTCGCAATGTCGGATACTTTCATGCCTCTCCTGAAGAACATGTACGCGATGGTAATCCAGTCCCGCAGACTGATTTTGCTGTTCTCCAGAGGTGTTCCGGTAAGGTCATTAAACGTCGCCCCACACTTCTTGCAAAGGTATCTTTGCCTATTCGTATGCGGTATGTAACCCCACTTTATCACCGTGTCGGACCCGCAGTATATGCAACGTGGCTCCTCACCAAACCTCATGACACGAATCGCCGCTAAAATTTCATCCTCAGATATTGGAATCTCGCATTTGGAGATATCCTGAGTTCTCCCCATCTTTCATTCCCACCGGAAATTTTAATCAGTAATAAAAAATATTGATGAAAGTTGGGAACGATAAAACGGTTACATGCTTCGTTTCCTTATTGCATACGCGGAAAGCCCTAGCGCCAACAATATCAGTAGCACTACAGTTATGTGCGGTATGAAGTCCTGAAGTGTGGGAGTCGGTGTGACTCCTTCGCCCTCGGCTCCCTCCTCAACAGGAGTCACGAGGGCCCATAGAGATGTGTGACTCGTCTCAGCAACGGCGTAGAGCTCTCCGTCCTCCTCAACAATGTGGGTCTCTACGGTCACCCACTCTCCGAGGTTCTCGTCATAGTAGGCTATCTTGACCTCACTCGTGTTTACGCCCTCAGGAATCTTGAATCTTATCTCAATCGTTCCCTCAATCTCTGCCTCACTGCTCACCTCAAGGACGTACTCGCTAGCGATGACGTACTTCTTGCTCACTATTGTGATGTTCGCCTTTCCAATCGACTCAACATATAAAGTCGCGTTACCCTTGACGTAGATGCATATAGCCATTTTGCCGTCCTTCTGTATGACCACTGACCCATTGCTTATGTCCAATAGGCACTTTTCACCTGCACTGATGTTCACCTTTCTTCTCATGACAACTATGAACCTCTCAACTTGCGGCGCTTCCTCAACAGTGCTGTTAACAGCGCTGATTAGCTGGTGGATATCCTCGCTTTCCATCTCACTGGCTTCCTCAATTGGCGTTGTTATCGTTCTCAGGATTAGTACTACCTTGTAGCCCTCGAGACCCTCCATGTACTCCTGTAGCTTCTCAGTGGTAACAGTGCCCGCCACCATTACGCAATGCTCCATCTCTACTGGTAGTGTGCTGAATCTCATCGCATAGACTCCGAAGTGAGGCTTTAGCGGTTCACCGGAGATCGCATCCAGCGTTAACGCGAGGGGACCAGTGTCCTTGCTCCAGAGGGACTTTGTCAGGCTCACCAGTGACATGAACTTTATGGTAACATTTGCCAGTTTCCAGTGGTACACCACAGTGGCGTTAGTGGTCTCCTGCCATTTTGGCTCGTCCAGTACGAGGTGCTCTTGCACCTCCTCGTATACGAGGCCTCCCGTGCCGTCAATGAGATCCACAATAACGGTTCCGTTCTCTAGTAGCCAGATTTCGAGCGTAGCGGTCTTTCCAACTCCCGCGAAGATCGATGCATTTATTATGTCCTTCAACATCTCCTTTCTCTCTTTAATTCTCTCCTTGAGGGAGTCTTTTATACTCTCGGTGGGTATCGAGGTGTTGCAGGCCATCTGGGTCATATTAGAGTGCCACTCGTAGCCCTTCTCTTTGAGGTCTTTCACCATGTCTAAGAACTCTTCCGCTGAGACCGAGATGTTGACGTAGTGTATGACGTAGTGCTCTACAGTACCGTTCTCGACCGGAGCACGCCTGTAGCTGAAGCCTACGAACATCATCGTGACCTGTTGCTCAGAGGATATGTCACTCAATCCGCCCCAGCTGCCGCCTCCTCCGAGGAAGTCCTCGTTGAATGTCACATTGAGTACTATGCTATCTACTATTAATAATGTCGTATTGAGTGCAGTTGCCCTTACTACCGCAATATATCTGTCTTCGGGCATCATGCCACCGTATTCTCCGGTCCCGGTTCCGGTCATCGATGTATTCTCACTGGTGCCTCCCGTCTCCTCGGAGGCATAAACAACGCTTATCGAGCCTGCTGCCAGCAATGCAGGCAGTACTAGCAACATCATGAAGAGTATCGCCACTATTGCACTCGCTCTCATCACATTCACCTCTTTTTCAAGTAGTACTTAAGGTTCTGGCGTGTAATTAAGCGTTGAGTTCAAGGGAGATAGAGTAGAACTCTAGCGGTTTCGAACTCGAACGAAAAGAATCTGTAAATCATAAGACGAAAATTCGAATAAAGAACCATCTTTGCGTGCGGCCATCTTCACGATAAAAACAGCATATCGCTGAAAATAGTGTTGATATCTTTCATTTAGTAGTTAGGGTCCCCGGATACACGACCACTATATGTACCAAGTTTATGTACAGGATTAGAAGTACAATTATTAGGGCTCTATCTCGAGAAATCCTCTTAGATATCGAAATCGCCTCTATTAGTATCATAAGTGCGAATATCTGAAATGCGAACAATAATATTCCGATCAGATTCCAATTATCCGCTATTAGCGAGAAATTATAGACCCTTGCGATGTATATCAGTGCTGAAAAGACTATAAGCGGTATTTGGGAATATATTACCCCTATTAAGAGGGAAAGGTTACCACCATGCGCCTTTAATGCAAATCGGCACAGCGATGCGCACACGAAGAATATGAAGAACACGTTGAGGACAAATAGGGCCACGGTCTCAAGCATGGAGGAGTACTTGTACCCGAAGACTATGAAGAATATGAGGGGGCATATACTCCCCCAATGGTACACCAGACACCCCAGTATGATTATCAGAATCGCATCCATTATGTGGACGGTGGGCGCGGACAGTATGTAATAAAGAACGCGATTTAGTGGAACAAAAAAGCCCCGCTCGACCTTACGTATGAGAGTGCTCCGCTCACGCGGCGGAGGAATCCCCTTAAGCACCTGAACATCTCCGCTCTTGAGGAATTCGTAAATCTGCATGCCTAATTCTGTCAGCATATACTTTCCGTCAGCATCCTTTGTTAGTAAGGAGCCGAGCGCACGTATGTGATGATAGAGAGTTCCTGGGGGAACCTGCAAGCTTTTCGACAAATCTTTATATCCTAGCTTCCCCCTCTCTCCGGTTAGCGTTATTATTTTCCTACGGAGAGGATGATCGAGTGCACGTAAGATCTTCAGGAGATCCTTTTCGTCTCGTTGCATATTATCATCCTTATACCAAATTGTTGGTCAGCTGGGCGAATCTCGCAACAATTCTATCTCTTTTTAAACATCATTCCATAAAAAAGATTTCTCACGTGCCAGATTTGGGCTCTAGATCAAATTTTTCAAATAGTAAGTTGCCGGAAGGCGGTGTACATACGCAGAAAAACTCCCATGCACATCGCAATATTAAACCATTATGTATGGAATTTTAATACCGAACTCCTTAAGTACTCTCGACAACTCGGTGAAGTTACTGACTACCGCATCTGGTCGGACCAATATTTCTCTTTCTGAGAACTCGGAGCCTTTTATCAAAATAGCCCTCATTCCAAAATTCTTAGCGCCGGCAACGTCTCTCTGCACATCATCACCTATCAATACAGAATTTTCGGCCCTTGCACCGCATTTGGAAAGCGCCTCACGGAAGTACTCGGGATGCGGTTTTATTGCGTGCATGTTCTCTCCTGTAGTTATAATGCAATACGGGAAACCTGAAACCCCTACCCATTTCATCCTCATGAGCACCGCGGACTCCGAGGTTATCGGATCCGTGAGAATCCCAACCTTATACCCACATTCGAACAACTTTTCGATCAACTCCCGCGCGCCCTCTACCTTCCTGTAGTAAATTTTCAACTCGGGAAACTTATCCCGGTAAAACTCGAGAATCGCCTCTTTGATTTCCTCTGGGTGCTTTCCGAATCTTCGCCCCATTCTTATGCAGAACTCCTCCATTATCGTCCTATTGAGCGGCGGATTCTCCCTCATATCCTCAATTATCTCAAACGGAATCCTAGCAAGGACGCTTAGCGGCTCATCTATCCGCTTGGCTAGGACTTCAGCAAGCCCTTTGATGAACGCTCTCGTGAACCCTCTCCTATCGGTAACCCTCCCGAGTGTTCCGTCAAGGTCGAAAAATACGTACTCTATCTCCATTGTCCTCACCGCGCAGACACCTCTTTATTGGAACTCAATGTAATAAATGTTAACCGTGAGGGAAGAGTTATGTTCACGGGTATTAGAATCCAAATTGGGGTGACTGTATGCCCGTGCTGACTGGTAAAAGTGTTGAAGAGGAAGCAGTGTTACAAGTAGCAAAATTGATGGCAATAAGCGCTAGAACGGCACCTAAGAGCAAAGGTATTGACGATATAGAGGTCGCAATAGTCCATGGAGAAGAACTGGAGAAAATCGCCAAGAAGATGGAGGAACTCGCGAATAAGACGGGAGATAGAAACTATACTAGGGATGCAAACAGCGTCAGGCAATCTTACGCAATAGTGCTGATAGGAGTCCATGGGAGAAGACCTTTGGGGATGAACTGTGGGCTGTGCGGGTTTGAATCTTGCGAGGAATTCCTAAACGCCAAAGTCATCGATAGAGGAATGCTAAGAGGCCCACTATGCGTCTTTAAACTGCTCGACCTAGGAATAGCGTTGGGGTCCGCCGTGAAAACCGCCAGCCTGCATAACGTCGACAATCGCATGATGTTCAGGATAGGAACTGCCGCCCGGCTACTCGGCCTCCTTGAATGCGACCTCATCATAGGCATACCACTGGCGGCAACTGGAAAAAGCCCATTCTTCGATCGAAAAGAAACCTGAATGTTACCAACGCAATCCCAATCAGCAAAATCTATTTATTTGTTAAAATAAAACTCCAAGTATCGGTCATTTCATACTCCCGTTTGCAAAAGTACTACTTTTTGTAGTCAGATGCTTCGAAAAACTCGTAAAACTTTCCAGAAAAACGCCAGTATTGGCGAAAGTTTAAAATACTGCACTTTGCAATGCTCTGAACCAAGTGCGTGGAGGTTATAGATGTGAAGATGGAGATAAGAAAGTCCGATATTATTTTTTTAGTCCTACTAGTCGTTACGACGGTTCTTCTTTTCATCTTTGGGGATCAAATTCTCGCTCTCAGCAGATCTCTCAATGAGTGGACAAAGAATGTGGGTGTGGAATACGGATATATCGGTATCTTCATAGCGTGTGTCATTGGAAATGGTACAATAATAATTCCCATACCCTACGCGCTAATAATAGTCTTCTTTGCTACAAATCCAAACTTTGATCCTCTTCTCTTAGGGCTGGTGGCGGGTTTCGGCTCTGCAATCGGAGAAATAACGTCATATGCATTAGGTCGCGGCGTTGGAAAAATAGGCATCGAAAGTAAGTACTCATGGGAGTTAGAAAGGTTAAAAACGGTAATCGAGAACAAGACTTTTTTCGTAATATTCCTCTTCGGGCTCACACCACTTCCCGACGACATTATAATGATCCCCGTCGGAATAATCGGTTATAATTTTAAGAAGGCAATCCTTGCATGCGCATTGGGAAAGATAATCCTCAGCCTGTTCTTGGCATATGGAGGACATTACGGGGCGCAAGTGGCTGAAAGTATGTTTGGAGAATCTAATCCACTAAGCATAATAGTAACAACGCTCGCTATCATCGTCATTGCGTATTTGACGATCCGTACAGACTGGAGCTCTCTGCTTAAGAGAATCAAACCCAAAGAACAAAAGTGACCCGCTTCAAATTTCCTCGGATAGTAACTGTAGCAAATTTCCTAATGCCGAGCAGAGCACTAATATAGTAGGTTAACAAATGTGATCACATGAGCACCTTCTCGACGGTAATAAGGCCAGGTATTCTATTCATCGAGGGAGAGTTTAAAGGAAAATTCCCCTTCTCGAATTCGCTATTGATAAAAGGCAAAAAACGCACAGCACTTATCGATGCAGGGACTGGCATAAGAGTCATTCAGCACTATAAAGACAAGATCGACGTAGTCGTGCTGACTCACCTCCATCCTGATCACTTCTCATTGAGCTATCTATTCGAGGGCAAAAGAGTGTACATCCCGGCGGTAGAGTCGCGTTATCGAAGGCTCGAAGATCTGGCACTGCGTTATGTTGGCGAGAAGCTTGCTCCCATCTGGTTGAGGTACGTTAAGGAAACCATGATGGCGCGGGATCCATATTTCACCGATACCTACGAAGAGGGAGACGTGATAGATCTCGGCAACGTGGAATTGCAACCCATTTACACGCCGGGCCACTCGCTCGGTCATCATGTCATCCTCATTGGAGACAAGATACTACACGGAGCCGACATAGACCTTACATCCTTCGGTCCGTGGTACGGTCACGTTGAGAGCAACATAGACAAATTCCTCGGCAGCATAAAGAGGGTTATGCAACTCGATGTCGAGATCTATGTGAGTGGGCATAAGCGGCCAGTCACCGGTAGGGAGGAGATACTATCGGAGCTTGAAAGGTTCGCGGGGAAGTTTAAGGAAACTGAAGAGAGGATCCTTGAGGCGTTAAGAGAGCCGAAAAGTGTGGAGGAACTTGTACACATGGGGATAATATATCAGAAAAAACCATATGCGCGGGAACTTCTCGAATACTGGGAAGCAAACATGATAATGAAGCACTTGGATAGACTTGTAAAGCGCGGACTCGTTAGAACCACCACAAATGGAAAATACATCGCAATAAAGGATCTGTAGGAAGGAGGGAGTAGTATTTTGCAATATGATCTGTGGGATCTTTTTTTAGTTTTTACCAAAGATCATTCTTCTCCTTGCCACCGATGTTCAGGCAATATGTAGGTAACAACCTAAATATATTGGAAAGCCCGCTAGCCTTTTGGGGTGGAAAATATTTTCGTGAAAAATCTTAGGTGCGTGTCATGCGGGTATGAATTTCCGCTATCGGATACGATACTAAAATGCCCGCTCTGTGGGTCGAATGTAGAAGTCATGTACGATTATGAGCGGTTGAAAGAAGTATCGAATGAAGGACTCTTCGAAGCCAGTAGGAGTAATATATGGAGGTATCGAGCACTTCTGCCAGTGTTCTCTGAAAAGTGTATAGTGTCTTTAGATGAGGGATGGACCCCCCTCTTCGAAGCCAAGAACCTACCCGAGAGATTAAACGTAAGCTCGAAGCTTATCCTCAAGAACGAAACTATAAACCCTACGGGATCCTTCTTGGATAGGGGGTCGTCCGTACTCGTGAGTAGGTGCTTGGAACTCGGAGTCAGTGCTATTGCGTGTGTGACCACCGGAAATATGGGCGCATCTCTTTCCGCATATTGCGCCAAGGCATGCATATCCTGCACGAACTTTATACCCAAACTTGTGGAACTCGGAAAATTGTATCAAACTGTAATATACGGTGGAAAAATAATATGGTGCGAAGATGTGGACGACGCGACCGCGAAGGCCCTGAAGGCATGCAATAAAGGTGTGTACCCGGCCCTGCCTAACAATCCTATTTTCCTCGACGGCCTAAAAACGACGGCTATCGAAATATGTGAGCAGATGAACTGGAACGTGCCTAACTTTGTAGTCGTCCCGATAGGTAATGGCGGCCACATAGGGATGATCTGGAAGGGATTCTGGGAAATGATGCAACTAGGGTTCACGGATGAGATTCCCAAACTGGTAGGCGTTCAAACTGCCAGATGCGCGCCAGTCATGGAGATCACTGGGGGAATTATGAGAAGGGGGCGTGAAATCAGAAGTGTGGCGGTTGATATAGCGATCAAGAAACCACTGAATCTCTATCTTGCAGTCAGGGCAATAAGGGAATCAAAGGGGACCGTAATTGCAGTATCGGATGATGAGATGATAGAGTCCGTCTCTATACTTGCAAAGAGCGAGGGGATATTCGCAGAACCGGCCGCCGCCTCAACAGTCGCCGCAATAAAGGCCTTGAGTGATGAGGGGATTATAGAAAGGGGAGATGAAGTTGTTTGCGTTCTGACGGGTGCGGGACTCAAGGACCCGTTCACTGCACGGGAACTGGTTAGGCGGGCAAGAGAGGTGTGTGGCGTTCTTGGGGATGTGGAGGAGTTTATGGGCTTCAGGAGAATTGGCAGGACGAAAATGCTGATTCTGGAGATATTAAAGGAAAAGGAGAGTTACGGATATGCTATCTGGAAAGAACTGAGGAGAAAAGGCAGAAGAATAAGCATGCCCACAGTTTATCAGCATCTGCTCGAACTGGAAGCCATGGGGTTGATAGAAAGGATTCCCCGCGTAGTCGAGGATAGCAGGGCTGGGAGGAGAAATAAGGTACTTTACAAAGTGACAAAGATAGGGCTTGAAATCTTAGAATCCCTCCTACGGGGGAGAGCGGGCAATACTAAGGCATAATATTGGCAGAAATGCAAATCGCCACCTACTGACGCATAATCTCATGGTGACAGTAATGATTGAGGTGGGTACTGTACGCGTTAAGAGAGGCTTTGCGCAAATGTGCAAAGGCGGCGTCATAATGGATGTGACAAATGTTGAGCAGGCGCAGATAGCGGAAGATGCAGGCGCCGTTGCAGTAATGGTCCTAGATAAGCTACCAGCTGATGTTAGAAAGGCGGGTGGGGTTGCGCGTACGGCGAGCCTTAAAATAATAGAGGAGGTCATGGATCATGTCACGATTCCAGTAATGGCGAAGTGCAGGATCGGACACGTAGAGGAGGCAAGAGTGCTCGAAGAGTTGGGCGTGGACATGATTGATGAAAGCGAGGTACTTACTCCAGCAGATGAGAGGCGACACATATGGAAGTGGGACTTCAGGACCCCCTTTGTTAATGGGGCGAGAAATCTGGGAGAGGCGCTTAGGAGAATAGAAGAGGGCGCCGCAATGATCAGGACAAAGGGGGAAGCGGGGACTGGGAATGTTGCAGAAGCGGTTAGGCACATGAGACTCATGGTTAATCAGATAAGGTGGTTAACGGCAATAAGAGATGACCCTTATGAACTACTTAGGGCCGCGCGTAGGATGCGTGTGAGTTTCGCATTGGTCAGAGAAGTTGCGGAGCTGGGTAGGCTTCCCGTCGTTAATTTTGCAGCAGGCGGAATAGCGACTCCCGCAGATGCGGCATTGATGATGAGGCTCGGAGCAGATGGCGTTTTTGTTGGCAGTGGTATCTTTAAGAGCGAAGATCCCGAAGAGCGGGCATATGCGATGGTTCTCGCGGTGGCTCACTGGGATGATCCCGAAATAGTCATGGAGGCCCAAAAGATGGTAAGTGAACAGAAGAGCATGCGTGGCATCGACATAAGGACATTGAGAAAGGAAGAACTTATGCAGATCAGAGGTGCAACCGCGTGATCCGAATAGGTGTACTCGCGTTACAGGGTGCGGTCCAGGAACACGTCATTGCAACCAGAAGGGCGTTTGACTCGCTGGGAATAAAGGGAGAGGTGACTAGGGTGAAACTGCCAAGGAATCTCGAGCACGTGGATGCATTGATAATTCCAGGTGGAGAGTCTACGGTGATCGGCAGGCTCGCTGAGAGGTCAGGACTCCTAGAAAGGATACGTGAGCGGGCCACCGATCAAAACCTTGCAATTATGGGAACATGCGCGGGGATGGTCTTACTGGCAAAGGAAGTAGATGAGAGACATGTGGGTGAGGTCTCTCAGCCACTTTTGCGCCTCATGGACATCTCCGTAACTAGAAACGCATTTGGCAGACAGAAGGAATCATTTGAGACATTCCTTGAAATACCCGTGATAGGTCCGGAGCCCTTCAGGGCGGTGTTCATCAGGGCACCCGCCGTTAAAAGAATACTCAGCAATAAAGTTGAAGTTTTAGCAAAACTCGGTGAGGTCCCAGTAGCGGTGAGACAGGAAAACATGTTAGCCCTCTCCTTCCATCCGGAGCTGACGGATGATCTGCGGTTGCACAAGTACTTTATAGAAATGACTACTGGTGTGTGACAAAGGATCATAATCGCGATTGCTCGGTACCACTGGTTCAAGTCTTCTCACGGTGCGGTGGTCTCAAAGCTCCTCTTGCTATTTTTTCCTCTTAGCGGCCTTCTCATACTCCAATTCTGCAATTTTTATCGACAGTACCTTGAGCACGACCGAGTTGTGTATCATTTTTACGAGACCGATTACCACGACTCTCTGATTGTTGTACTCCTCGAAGCATAACTGTTCCAGCCCGTAGCACGTTATCCTCATTCCCCTTGATGTGAGCACACCGACGCAGTAGTCCTGCTCTGGTAGATTCACAGTATAAAGGGGGCCCCGAGGGGTCTTCCCGGTGTAGATCATCGTCCCCTCCACTTCGACCTCCTTACCCAGATATTCATCGGGACGCTCCAATATGTCGACGAGAGTCGTCTTTATAATTTTTGTCATGGGAGGTATCGCCTCCCACAAGCAAATACTTCAGCACCAAAGGAGTTAAAAAAGTCGTTATCAGCACAACCACCACGAGCACCGCGTACCACATGGCGTCTATGATGTTCATCAACAGCCCAATCTCGGCAAATATCAACACCACCTCGCTCCGAGGAACCATGCCCATGCCCAGCACGTAGGGGGATTTTCCCTTCGCGCCACGAATCTTACCCGCGATGATTCCACCTATAAGCTTACCCAAAACTGCAAGTGCACATACCGCCAAACCCACGAGTATTGCTTCCCCCAATACCCCAACGTCGATCTTCATGCCTATGTTTATCATAAAAATGGGCACCGTGAGGAAGGCAACCTGCGAAACTCCCGTCAAAATTTCATCTCTCATCTCCGTCTCCGCAAGTATAAGGCCCGCAAAATATGCCCCAACTATTGGTGACAGACCCACATACGCCGCCAAAAACCCAATAAAGAGGGCAAAGCCGAAACTAAAGATTATTATTGCACCACGACTCTCGAGAAGCCAGAGCCTCGGAGCCACGTAAAGAACAAATAGCACCCCAAATATGAGGAGCCCGAGCATGAAAAACCCCACTGGCACAAGAACTTCGAAGAAGTCATGTGGAGAGAAGGCGCCCGCGGCTACCGCGTCCACTACCGGAACCAAGAACAGTATTACGAGAAGGTCATCGAGAACTGCCGCTACAACTATCGTTTGTGCCTCCCATTCTCTCAATTTTCCGAAGTCGGAAAAAACCCTCACAGTTATACCAATGCTCGTAGCGCTCAGCGCAAACCCCATAAATACGGCCAAGATGATGTTGCTGGATACGAAAAACACCAAGGGGAGAATGAGCAGGATTGTGAATGCAAACCCACCTATTGCAAGCACCGTCGCCGAGGGGCCACTTTTCAAAATCATCCTTATGTCCGTCTCTAAACCCGCAATAAACAACAATGTTATGGCTCCTAACATCGAAATGAACTCTATCACCGTACTTGGCCTGAGTATTCCCAGAACATATGGCCCTAAAATTATGCCCACCAGCACTTGACCTATGACCTCAGATTGACGCCCCCTCTTCGAAATTTCAGCAGCAAGCAAGCCCACGAGTAGCGCAATGCTGTACACAAAGAGATCATTGACGATCTCATGTTGCGCAAACATCTCCGATCACCCCCCAAGTTCATTGCAAATATAATTGCAATGAAAGGAGAAATGCGTTAAGCATCTCTTTCAACTCTTTCCGCTTTATTAAACATTATGAATCCTACCATTTGGAGAACTTTCTGGCTCAAATGGCCATAAAATGCCCAATTTCTACACTATTCGCAGTTAAAGTCTCAAAGACCGCGCATAAAAATAGTGGGGCTTTAATAAGAAATCGTGATCTCCTCACATCATTGGTACTATCCGGACTCTTTATGGTTACTCAAGTGAATAATACCAATACATGTCCGCTGAGAGATCGGCCTCCGTTGCATGATGATGACGATGACATTGACACCTTACAAAGAATACTCTTCAGTATCATCAACGAAGGTGGTCTTAACGACATAAAATGCTATGACGTCCTATTAAAACTGATAATGTCCGTACGCTCGCTCATTATCGAAAGTTACTTTGGCAACGTCATAAAGATACTCAGATTTGGAGGAAAGACTTATTGAAAAATGCATAATAATTAGTGCTAGGGAGAAACTCGAGAAGGAAAGATAATAACCTCGAGGAAGTATCGCCTCCTCAAACATACCTCCTCACACATTTTATTTTCATAGCTTACTACTATCGAAGCACGTTCAAGCAAGACACTATTTTTAAACGCATTAAAAACGTAAGAGATATCGCCCACCACGAGACGGTGGTCTCATGTGCACGCTGATCGTGTTCTTGAAGAAACTTGCCGATTACCCCATAATTGCGCTCCACAACAGATATGAAAGAAGGGGAACAAGAGAGCTTCCCCCTAGAGTCATGGATGGAAAGTATAGGGTGTTCTGCCCCATAGACGTAAGATCCGGAGGAACGTGGGTTGGCTTCAACGAAAGGGGGCTGTTTGCGGCGGTAACGGATCAGCACACGGCACCTCCCGTCGATACCGAGAAAAGTCGCGGAATGCTACTACTAGAGGTTCTAAGGGAGTTTTCAAGCGCCATGGATGCCATCGAACACATAAAAGAAAACGTGCGCGAATATAAGCGCGGAAACTTCGTAGTTGCAGACTTTGAGGCGGCTTTCCACCTTATACATGACGAGAGCATCATTCTCATGGAGATGAAGCCCGGAATTCACGTAATCACAAACCTGATGATAGTGCCCGGCGTTAGGATGACAGATCTTGCCAGAGCAATATTTGAGGATGTGGAGGCACGCCGCCGCAGAGCGGTGGAACTGGCAAGCAGGATGAGAGCACGCAATATAGAGGAATTCATCAGAAAAGTGAAAGAGATCGCGGCGGATCACGGAGAGGGAAGATCCAGAAGATCAATATGTTATCATAATGAGAAGGGAGACTGGATGATGACCTCCTCCACGATAATTGCGATCTCGAGAGATATAAGCAGATCGAAACTTCTCTACTGCAGCGGGAACCCGTGTGAAAATCCCTTCAGGGACTTTTCGGAAATCGTTCAACGCGCCGGAAAACAAATTAGTACCAAAGAGTTTCAATCAACTGATGGAACTCTCCGACAACGTATTGTATTTTAAAATGCAAAGTCCTCTTAAAGTCAACACTCCATATTTGCTGGTTCAATGCCCTACTCGGAGGATGCAGGTATGGAATCTCACTATAATCTGGCGATAATCGCCATACTCGTTTTAATTGGGTACTTAATTGTTGGAATCTTCCTGTACAACTATGTCGACTTCGCGATAAAGATGGAATCCGATGTTGAAGGCAATGCGGTCTATAACGAATATCACGTCCAAATCAGGGTGTTAAGGGATGGCTCCCTCAACATCACTGAGGTTATGAATGTGGAGCTAAACGCGTGGAAAGGCGAATTCTGCTTCGGCTACAGGATAATTCCGATCTCCGGATTCGATCACATAAGGGATTTCCGGGCGTTCCAAGTAGTTAACGGCAGTCTAAAAGAACTTAATGCCGAACTCATCGACGCGTTCGGCAAGGTGGGAATGAAGTTCTACTTCGTAAAACCAATAATAAGCGGAAACGTGACCTTCATCATCAATTACATCGTGGTAAATGCAATTTGGGCAGATGGAAACAAAAACTACCTGAAATGGAAAATTTTCCCCGAACAGCACCCCTACATAAGGAGGGGATCGCTTAAGATAATAGTCCCGAGACCGCTGGACGTGTATGTTGAGGTCCACCCCGACCACTACTCATCCCGGATAAGTATAGAGCACTATCCCAATGAAACGGTAATAATAGGCGATGTGGGGGCACTTGGCGAGACGGACACCATCAGCATGATTGTGTCTTTCGAAAAATTCATAGAACCCGAATTCTCCCTGCGGAAATCCCTCAGTTCAAGTAACTTACTGTATGTAATTCCGCTGGTGCTATTTGCGGGAGCGCTCATAGTAAGCGTGCACGTATATCGCAAAAACAAGAGGAAGGAGGAAGTTTTCCCCGAGAGAGTAATAAGTGAACTGGATCCCATGGAGTTCTCGTACCTTAAGAACGAAGACATCGACCAACTCGCTGTGCTTGCTGGAATTCTGGATCTAGGGTCAAAAAGGGTTCTGAGAATATCATTTGACAATGGAAGGATGCGAGTGTATGAATGGGAGCCTGATAAGGTGGCGTCACTCTCGCCATGGACTCAGGCGCTGTATGAGGAGATGAAAAATATGAGACTCATCGATGGGAAGGGCTCGATAGGGACGGAGGAACTATTGATGCTGAGCCTAGCCTTACTTCCGTATGAGGATAGAATAGAAAGTGAACTTATTAGCAAAGGCTACTTAAGAGAGGTGCATCCCTGCGCTGGAAAAATACGCGCGCTATCGCAAATTCTCATACCTTTAGAGATTATGGGAATCGCGCTGCACGCTTACGGGATATCCGCCGCCTACATTGCGTTCTTCGTGATCGGGCTCCTCCTCCTGATACCCTTGATAATACTCTTCCTAGTACCCATGAAGACGGCGCTGGGCCTCGGTGCAGTCGATGCGGTCAAGGAAAAGGTGAAGTCTCTACTTTACGAGATCCGCGACACCCTAAAAACCGAGAAGCCCGATTACAGACTGTTAAACACGTTCTTCGGGAAATTCCTCCCGTACGCAATGGCATTCGCTCCCACAATCATACCTATGATGAGAGAGGAGTTCGAGCACATTCCTCCGGTCATCTGGTACCCTTACTACTATTACGTGAGAGAAGAAACCCTCCAAGTACCAACACTTGACATAGGCTCGTTTATAAACAGTCTGACTTCATTCGTTGAGGCCACATTATCAGCAATTTCGCATGGCGGCGCGGTAGGTGGAGGGG
>Ga0190367_1000304_pt1 | contig 37328 bp, 36 predicted proteins | sample 4872181011_MG_FD_171838 | JGI IMG/M metagenome (GOLD analysis project Ga0190367, IMG submission 171838) | Hydrothermal vent microbial mat bacterial communities from Southern Trench, Guaymas Basin, Mexico - 4872-18-10-11_MG | ecosystem: Environmental > Aquatic > Marine > Hydrothermal vents >... | reverse complement strand
TGGGGATATGGGTAGAAAAGAAATGAGGATTAAAAAGCTTTCTTATGGCAGATTTAATTGGTATGATTCTTTAGCACCAGAATTTGAGACTTATGAAATGATTAAAAAACTCGCTCAAAGTAAAAAATAAGATTGTAAATCAAAAGTGGTTTAAAGAGTCGAAGAATTTTAGAAAAAGCGATATTTACAGGAATAAGAAAAGCTATTGAGATTACATTCTGTAAAGAGATTGTTTGATTGAGAAAAAAAGGAAAAAAATTGATTAAAGGTAAAAATTACATAGTTTTAAAAATAGCTTTATGAAAAAATGCAAAAAATATTTCATATTTTAAAAGGTTAGTATAAAAAGTATATAAACTCGGAACTTAATTTTAAGTAATTAGAGATAATACTTGTCTATATGATAACGAATAAAAAAGTAGAAAAAAGAATATAAAACCTTAGGAGGAAGAACCTAAGAAAATATACTCTTTTGATCTCCTCTCAAGCTCAAAGATAATATTTTGGTAGAAAAAAGGTAAAAACGAGTTAATTTTTATAATAGGATGAAAAAGATTATTTTTATAATTTTGTTTATTTCAGTATTTTTTATTTCTGGATGTGCTACGATTCCTCAGGAACTTCAAAATATTCCGGTAGATAAAGAGATAACACTTCTTAAAGTCAAAACTTCACCTGAAAAATATATAGGAAAAACTATTCTCTGGGGAGGGAAAATAATTCGTTGTGAAAATAAGAAAAATTTTACCTTATTAGAGGTTATTCAATTTCCTTTAGATTTTTGGTCAAGACCTATTACAGATACAGCTTCTGAAGGGAGATTTTTGGTAAAAGCCTCAAAATTTATTGATTGTGCTGTTTATTCAAAGGATAAATTTATTACAGTAGCAGGAGTATTAAAAGGATTTAAAGAAGGAAAAATTGGAGAAATGCCTTATAAATACCCAATAATAAAAGCTAAAGGAATTCATTTATGGAAAGAAGAAGAAATACATCCACCACTTCCGCCTTATCCATGTATCTGTGATTATTACTGGTATAGATGGTATCCTTGCTATTGTCCAGGATGTTACCCCTTATATTATCCCTGGTGTTGTCCTTGCTGGTAAGTCTGAATAATTTCTAAGAAATGTTTTACTACTTCAGGATCAAACTGTTTTCCGCTCTGGTCTTTTATATATTCAATAGCCTTTTCTTTAGGCCATGCTTTTCTATATGGTCTATCACTCGTTAAAGCATCCCAAACATCTACCACAGCAAATATCCTTGCAGAAAGTGGTATTTCCTTCCCTTTAAGTCCTCTTGGATACCCTGTGCCATCCCATCTTTCGTGATGACAATAAGGAATCTCAATTGCTTTTCTTAAATATTCAATAGGAGAAAGCATTTTATAAGCATAAACAGGATGCATTTCTATAATTCTCCGTTCTTCTTCTGTCAAACAACCAGGTTTAAGAAGAATAGAATCAGGAATACCTATTTTACCGATATCATGAAGTAAAGCTCCCCAACGTATATACATCAAATCTTCATCTTTTATTCCCATTCGCCTCGCTATTTTTAAAGTAAGCTCAGTAACTCTTTTACTATGTTCCACGGTTTCATCAGATTTTAAAGATAAGGCTAAAGCCCATCCTTCAATAGTTTGGTCATAAGCTTTAAGAAGTTCAAAATGTTTAGTTTTAAGATCTTCAACTAATATAGCATTATCTATTGCAATGCTTACTTGTCCAGCAAGTGTTTCAAGAAAATCAAACCATTCAATACTTTCTTCATGAAGAGAACGGTGGAAAAGTTCTAATACCCCTAATAATTTCCCCTTTGCAAGAAGAGGAATACCATAATATACTACAAAGCCTTCTTTTATAAAAATTTCTTTTCTTATATCTTCTTTTTTATAAAATTCTTCAGGAATATAAATAATTTTCCGAGTTCTAACTATTTCACCAGCTATACTTTTATCAATAGGAACAACAATATTTTCTATTTCTCTTGTAGTAAAACCTTTTTGAGCTTCACATTGAAGAGTCCGAGTATGAGGATTGTAAATCAATATAACTGCAGCATCAACTTTTAATTGAGTTACAATTTCATAAAGAGCTATTTTATAAACTACTCGGATATCTAAATTACCTGCTATTGCTAAATCAATATTTCTAAGAGATATTATTTTCTGTAATCTTCTGTTAGATTCTTCAAAAATTTGGGCCTTTTCTAAAGATATTCCAGAAATATTAGCAAAATGTTGTATATAATTTATAGTTTCTTCTGTAAAAAAGTTTTCTGATTCGCTGCCAAGAATTAAAATACCTATTATAGTCTTATGACTTATTAAAGGAAAGAGAATGCAATCCTTAATGTCTTTATCAATAAAATCCATTAATTCATTTGGAATTTTTTGAGGTGTTTCAGTTTTAATAACAGTTGATATTAATTCATCCGCATAAGGGGAGGTATTCCATTTTTTAGTTAAAGAAGATAAATCAAAAATATTTTCAGGATATTGAGCAATAAAAGTTATTTTTTTATCTTTAAAGCATCCTAATAAGCCCATACTAATTCTTAAATTTTCAACACTTAATTTGACTATCTTTTTGGCTAATTCTGAAAAATTTTCTACAGATTTGCTTAATTCTTGAGCTGTTTTATAAAGGCTAAAAAGAATTTTTAATTTTTTACTAATACTTTCTTCTAATTTTTTATAAGTTGGTATATCCTTAATAATCAGAATAATCCAATAATTATTCTTTTTAATCCATGGAATAAAAAATACTTCTGTATAGATCTCTTTTCCGGTTTTATGTTTTAAAGGTAGTTTAAATTGTTTTTTTACGATTTCATTTTTTGTTTGTTTTTTAAGGGATTCAAGTTCATCTTTAAATTTCTTTACAAATTCTATAGGTATAAGAAAAATATGATAAATATTCTTTTTAAGAACTTCATTTGAAGAATAACCAAACATTTTTTCTGCAGATGAATTCCAATATGTAATAATACCTTGCTCATCTATTATTATAATGGCATCAGATACATAATTTAAAATGGTATTACAAATATTTTTAAAATATACTTGTTTCATTAAATAAAAATCCAAAAGTAACCTTTTAAAAATAAAATAAATTTAAAATTTTTAATAATTTTAAACTAATTTTTAAAAATTAATACCACTTTTTAATTAAAATTTTAATCCTTTAAATCCTTATTTTATCAATTTACTTTTTGAAATTTTTTATTATATTTTTTTATTAAAATAGGTTATCAAGATAAGTATAAGTGTTGAATTATTATATTTATTTTTCTTCATTCCAAAGTTCCGAATATGGAATGTGGAGAGCGTCTGCTATAGCTTTCCTGAGTCTTTTTGATTTTATTTCTCCTGAGATAGTACGATATATCGCGACACGGGTGACACCCATTTTTCTTGCAACTTCAGCCCAATTTATTCCAAGTAAAGTTCCAAGTATTTTTATTTTCTTTTCTCTTGGAAAATTATTTAAATATTTATTTAAATTTAAAAATTCCATGATTTTAAACTATGTTATGGATTAAAAACAAATCACACTCATCATAATTTTTATATACTAATGTAAAAAAATGTCAAGAGATGTTTTACAAATGGAAAAAATTTCAGAAAGATTAAATTATTTAATAAAATCCTTAGGTTACAGTTATTCAAGATTTTCTAAAATTGTAGGACTTCCTTATCCAACATTACAAAAATATTTAAGAAATGAAAGAATTCCTTCAATCAAAAACCTACAAAAAATAGCTACCCGATTGGGTATAAATTTACACTGGCTTTTAACCGGGGAAGATGAAATGTTTATAAAAAAACCTTTTCACCCAATAAAAAAATTAAGCAAAGAATTTAAAAAAACAATTGTAACAAGAATAGTTGAGGCTGTACCAGTTTTGGGTTATCTTCCTTCTAATTTTCCTTCTGAAATTCCTGAAGATGCCATAATAGAATGGATTTATTTACCCAATTCATATCCAAATTCAATTGTTTTTAAATTTAAAGGGGATAGTATGAGTCCCATTATAAAAGATGGGGATTATGTAGTAATTTCTTCAGATATTAAAATTTCTTTTGGAGATATTGTGGTATTTACTGATGAATGGCAAGAAATTTATATTAAAAGATATCGTAAAAAAAATAATAAAATATATTTAGTTTCTGAAAATCCTGAATATCCTATAATTGAATATGATCCTAAAATTCATAAAATACTTGGTAAAGTAACAGATATATGGGTTAGGAAAAAGTGGTAATATATTCACTTGAGAAAGAGAAAAAAGATAATAAAATAAAAATATGGCAGATCAGCCCATTGTTAAGAAACCTGTACTTTTTCAAACTCAATCTGGGCTTTTTCTCGGTCTCGTATGCTTTAATCCTGTTTTTGAAAGTTTAAAATTTGTATTAGAAAAAAAAGAATTTTTTGATGTAGAATGGCCAGCTCTTGTAAGTATTGAACAAAGGGGCCTTATTCCACTTTTGTTAGGTTTTTCTTATATTACTGTACAAAGAAGTCAGATTATCTGGTATACTCTTCAAATTCCAGAATCACTTTTGAATCACTATAAAGCTTATCTCCCTCATGTATTTACAGGAGTTCCATTAAAAGAAGAAAGCTTAGAAACTCGATTTCAACAAAGTGTTTTTAAAAATCTAAAGGAAAGTAAAAAAATAATTCAATTTCCTTTTAAAAAAGATGAGCCTGATAAAAAATAAGATCCTTATAGCTCCTTCTCTTCTTTCAGCAGATTTTTCTAATTTAAAAGAAGAAGTAAAAAAAATAGAAGAAGCAGATGCAGATATTCTCCATTTAGACATAATGGATGGAAGATTTGTTCCCAATATTACTTTTGGTCCTTTAATTGTTTCGGCTCTTCGTCCCCATTCAAAACTTATTTTTGATGTACATCTAATGATAGTAGAACCAGAAAAATACATAAAGGACTTTGCTAAAGCAGGTGCTGACTGGATTTCTGTTCATGCTGAAGCCACCATTCATCTTCATCGTGCAATTTTAAAAATAAAAGAACTTGGTAAAAAGGCGGGTGTGGCTCTCAATCCCCATACTCCATTGAATATACTGGAATATATTTTAGATGATTTAGACTATGTAGTAATTATGACTGTGGATCCAGGATTCGGAGGACAAAAATTTATTAAAAATTGTCTTCCAAAAATTGAGAAATTGAAAGAAATTTTAGAAAAAAAAGAAAAAACAGTACTTATTGAAGTAGATGGAGGTATTAATAAAGATACTGCTCCACTTGTAATAAAAGCAGGAGCAAATGTGTTAGTTGCAGGTTCTGCGGTATTCGGAAAAGAAGATTATTCAGAGGCTATTAAACTCTTAAAATATTCCACATAATTTTTAAGCTTTTAAAACCATCTCTATACAAACTAAATAACAGGATGCCCCATAAAGAAAAATATAAGTGTTTAAGATAAAAATACTCAAAAATTACAAAAATTAAAATTGCTAAAATAAACCAAGATTCTTTATGAGCCCATGTTGGAGAAGCTTTTGCTAATCCTTTTTTAAAAAAATAAAAACAAAGCCCTAAAATATTTATAAAAAATAAATTTTTTGCTAAAGGAAATGTTATTAAAAGTAAAAGTGGATACAAAAGTGAATAAAAAGAAATAAAGAAGGATTTTAAACTGTATTTAAATTTTCTAATTGCTTTATATACTCTATAAAAATATGGAATAGCACTTAAATAAGAAAAAATTACTATTCCCCAAAGTAAATAATTAATATAAGAGAAATAAAATGAAAAATAAAGATTCAATAAAACAGCAAAACCTGCAATAGACATTTGAAAAACAGTTTTTATCTTCGCAATTTTTGCTACTTTCATTTCTTCAGTAAACCAGCTTCTTAAATAGGAAATAAAAATTTCTCTGAGTATAATCAAAAAAACCGGTATAAAATTGAAATAATTTAAATAAACTAAGGTAAGATACACACCTGTTACAAATATTTTATCTGCTATAGGATCCAAGAGGGTACCTATTGGGGTAATTTTTCTGTATTTTCTTGCAATAACCCCGTCTAAATAATCTGTAACTCCTAAAAGAGATCCAAGTCCCAGGGCTGTTAATTTGGCAGAATAGCTTTCCAGAAATAAAAGAGCACAGGGTAAAGGGAGCAGAAATATTCTTAAAAGTGTAATTTTATTTGGATTAGCTTTTGTTTTTAGGAATTTATTTACCAATTCTACATTCATAAAAGATTAGCTTTGTGTATAATAACAAATTTTTAGGTTTTTACAAATTTTTGCATCTCTAAATTTCGGGCTTTTTAATTCTATAAAAAAGTAGTATATTTTGTTTCTAATCTAAAAATTAAACAAATATTTTAAAATATGAAAAAGAAATTACTTTTTGGGCCAGTTTTATCAAGAAGACTTGGGAGATCCTTAGGACTTGAATTGGTTCCCAGAAAAATATGTACTTTAAATTGTATATATTGCGAAGTTGGAAAAACCACATATTTAACAAAAGAAAGAAAAGCCTATTATCCGTGGGAACTTATAGAAAAATCTATTTTTATAGCAAAAGAAATGCAGGATAAATTTGATGTATTAACTATTACAGGAAGTGGTGAACCTGTTTTAAATATTTATTTTGAAAAAACTGTAGAATTAGCAAAAAAAGAGATTACAAAACCTGTAGCAATTCTCACCAATAGCACTTTAATTAATATAGAATCTATCAGAAAAGCTTTAAGTAAGCTTGACATTGTTCTTGCTTCCTTAGATAGTGCAAGAGAAGAAAGTTTTAAAAAAGTTAATCAACCTGCTTCTGGTATAGAGGTAAAAGAAATTATAGAAGGATTAAAAATTCTTAGAGAAGAAATGGAAGGAGAATTATGGTTGGAGGTACTTTTAGTAGAAGGAGTAAATGATACTCAAGAAGATCTCGAAGCCTTAAAACAAGCCATAGAATATATTAATCCGCATAAAATTCAATTAAATACTGTTATTCGTCCTCCAGCTTATAAAATTGCTAAACCTCTTGATTTTGAAAGACTACAAAAAATCGCTGATTTTTTAGGAAAGAAAGCAGAAGTTATAGTATCAAAAAGAAAATTAGACTTAAGAAAACTCAGTAAAAAATTAATATTAAATTCAGAAGAAATCGTTGAATACCTTAAAAGAAGACCAGCACCGATTGATGAGATAGCAAAAGCTTTTGAGATTGAAGAAAAAATATTATTAAATTATCTAAAAGAACTTATTTCTAAAAAAATAATTGAACAAAAAGAACATTATGGTAAGGTTTATTTTTTCATAAAAGATAATGCAGAAGGAAAAGAAATTTTATAAAAAAGTCATAGAAGCTCTTCTTTTCTGTGCAGGTAGGTCTTTAAAAATAAAAGAAATTTCTAAAATTTGCGATAATATTCCTCCGAAGAAAGTAAAAGAAATTATTGAAGAATTACAAAAAGAATATACAGATAGAGGAATGGTTATCAAAGAAATTGCAGGAGGATATAGAATAGAAACAAATCCAGAAGTAGCAGAATATTTAAAGAAATTTTTAAATCCTAAGGATTTTAAATGGACTAAGCCACTTCTTGAAACTTTGGCAATTATAGCTTATTTTCAACCAATTACAAGAGCAGAAATCTCAGCAAAAAGAGGAGGAATAGATACAAGCGGAACTTTAAAGGTCCTTTTAGAAAAAGGTTTTATAAAAGTCGTAGGTCGCAAGAATATCCCTGGAAGACCTTTACTTTATGGAACTACAAGGTTTTTTTTGGAATATTTTGGATTAAATTCACTTAAAGATCTTCCTCCTATTGATGAATTGAAAAAACTTACTGGAAAAGAATAAATATTTATGGAAATCCGAGAAGAAGTTTTGAATGAAGCAGAATTAATAAAGCATGAAGGAGGGGAAATACCTGAAATAGCCTTTTGGAATTCTTATTATTGGCTTACAGATCAGCCTCCCAAAGGTATGGGTTTAAAATTGAATGAAAAGGAGATGATGATTTTAAAAGAAGCAGTGATTGAAAGATACTTAACAATTATTAAAAGAGACTTAACTTATGAAAATTTTGGTAAGCCATTCTTTAGAGGTATTGAAAGAGCAACAATAAACCTTAATAGATTAAAAAAGTACTTAAAAAAAGAAAATCTTAAAATAAAATATCCAGAAATTAAAAAACAGATCAAGGAATGGTTTGACACACTTTTAAAAATATTAAAGTCTAAAAATGAGGAATTTTTATTATCTAATGAACAAAAAGAAAAATTTATAAAAGAACTTGAAGGGAGCTTATGATAGGAATAATAGATTATCAGGCAGGGAATTTAACAAGCGTAGCGAGAGCACTTACCTACCTTGGTTACGAATGTATTATATCTTCGGATATTTCAGAACTTAAAAAAGCAGAAAGAATAATTTTTCCAGGAGTAGGAGCTGCTAAGAGTGCAATGGAAAGCCTTAGAAGATTTGGATTAGATCAATTTCTTAAAGAAGCTTTCAGAGAGGGGAAGCCCATTTTAGGTATTTGCCTCGGAACCCAAATTATTTTTGAAGAAAGTGAAGAAGATGGAGGAACTGAAACACTCGGATTATTAAAAGGAAAGGTGGTACGATTTTCTGAACCTTTAATATGGAATGGAGAAAAATTAAAAATCCCTCAAATGGGCTGGAATAGAGTAAGGTGGATAAAAAATCATCCAGTTTTTAAAGATCTTGATCCTGAATATGAGTATTATTTTGTTCACAGTTATTATCCTCAACCTGCTGATTCTGAGGTAATATGTGGTATCACCTTTTATGGAATTGAATTTCCTTCAGCAGTTGCTTATCAAAATTTAGTAGCAGTTCAATTTCATCCGGAAAAAAGTGGTAAACCTGGATTAAAAATACTTAAACAATTTTGTGAATGGATCCCTTGAATTATTTTTTAGTAATAGGAGCCAAGATTGTGATCATTTGTCTTCCTTCGAATTTAGGACCTGCTTCAATTTTTGCTTTATCTCTTACTGCCTCAAATATAGGTTGAAGAACTCGATTAGCCATCTCAGGATGAGCAAGCTCTCTTCCTTTAAAAATAATTCTTATTTTTACTTTATTTTTATCTTCTAAAAATCTTAATATATGCCTTATTTTTACTTCCAGATCGTGTTTTTCTGTTTTTGGACTTAATTTAATTTCTTTTATTTCAACTTGAACCTGTTTTTTTCTTGCTTCTTTAGCCTTTTTTGCCTGCTGATATAAAAATTCTCCAAAATCCATAATCTTGCATACAGGGGGATTTGCATTTGGTGCAACTTCTACCAAATCTAAACCATAATCTTCCGCTTGTTTTAAAGCCTCCTTTAAAGATACAATTCCTATTTGCTTACCATCTGGACCAATAAGTCTTACCTCCTTCGCTCTTATTTTTTCATTAACTCTGTATTTACTTTTTAAATCCTTTCCCATTATCTATATGTCCTCCTATAACTTTAATATTTTGAAAATAATATAGAAAATTCAAAGGATATTTTTTATAAGATTTTAAAAGGATCATTTAACTTAAAAGTTCTGGTTGATTTTCTTTTTTGAGCTGATAAATAAACTCTTCCAGTTTTACTGAGTTTTTTATTTCGCCTTTCCTTGTTCTGATACTGATTGTATTTTCCGCCTCTTCTTTATCTCCGATTATTACCATATATGGAACTTTTTCTTTTTGAGCTATACGTATTTTATAATTAAGTTTTTCATTTTTAAAATCTGCTTCTACTCTAAAACCTTCGTTTTTTAAAATTTTTACAATTTTTTCTCCATATGGAATGTTACGATCGGTTAAAGTTAAAACTTTAATTTGTACAGGAGCTAACCAAAAGGGAAATGCACCAGCATAGTGTTCAATAAGAACCCCCAGAAATCTTTCCAAAGATCCAAATATAGCTCTATGGATCATAATAGGTCTATGGAATTTATTATCTTCTCCTACATAAACAAGATTAAATCTTTCTGGGAGATTAAAATCTACCTGAATTGTGGAACATTGCCAAAATCTATTTAATGCATCCTTAATTTTTATATCTATTTTTGGACCATAAAATACACCTTCTCCTGGATCAATTTCATATTCTAATCCTTTATTTTCTAAAGCTTGTTTTAATGCATTTTCAGCTTTATCCCATATTTGAGGAGAGCCAACAAATTTTTCTGGCCTTGTGGATAAAAATATTTTATATTCCTCAAACCCAAAAAGTTTCAAAGAATAAATTACGAGATCCAATACTTGTGTAAGTTCTTCTTCGAGCTGATCCTCGCGACAAAAAATATGAGCATCATCTTGGGTAAATCCTCTTACTCTCAGAAGACCATGAAGAACCCCGCTTCTTTCAAAACGATAAACAGTTCCCAATTCAAAAAGCCTTATAGGTAAGTCTTTATAACTACGTCTTTTTTGATTATATACAAATATATGAAAAGGGCAGTTCATAGGTTTAAGCTGGTAAGTACGATTTTCGAGTTCCATTGGGGAAAACATGTTTTCTCTGTAAAAATCTAAATGTCCTGATGTCTCCCAAAGTTTTATCAAAGCTATATGAGGAGTATAAACCAATTGATAACCTTTTTTTAAATGAACTTCTTTCCAGAAATTTTCTATAATATTTCTAATTATAGCTCCCTTAGGTAACCATATTACAAGACCAGGACCAACTTCTTCCTCTATAGTAAAAAGCTCCAATTCTTTCCCAAGTTTTCGGTGATCTCTTCTTTTTACTTCTTCTATCCAGGCTAAATATTCCTTTAAATCTTTATCTGAAAAGAAAGCAGTTCCATAAATTCTCCATAACATAGGATTTTTTTCGTCGCCCTTCCAATAAGCCCCAGAGACTGAAAGTAATTTGAATGCTTTAACCTGTCCTGTAGAGAGTACATGCGGACCACGACAAAGATCTATAAAATTATCCTGAATATATACACTCACTTCATTTTCAGGAATTTCCTTAAGCAATTCGAGTTTAAAATCCTCTTTTAATTCTTTAAATAATTTTTCTGCTTCACTTTTATTAAGAACTTTTCTTTCAAGTGGAAAATTTTTTTTGACAATCTGTTTCATTCTTTTTTCAATTTTAGCAAGATCTTCTTCATTAAAAGGACGATTGTAATAAATGTCATAATAAAAACCGTCTTCTACAGGAGGACCTATACCGAGTTTAGCTTCGGGAAAAAGTTCCTTTACTGCTTGAGCAAGGATATGAGCAGCAGTATGCCGAAGAAAATAAAGAGCAGATTTATCTGAAGAAAATATAGGTTCAAGTTCTATTTCTTCGTCATTTTCATTAAAGGTATAATGCCAATCAATATATTCATTTTTATATTTAAATCCTATAGGTAAATCTTTAGATTTATAAGATTTTTTTAATTCAGATAAAAGAGATTTTAAAGATTCACCTGGTTTAAGAGAAAATTCACCAAAATTTTTAATTTTGATTTTCAAAATAAAATTCCTATAAATCTCCTTTTAAAAAATGGTAGGCGCGGGCGGGATCGAACCGCCGACCTCTTGCATGTCAAGCAAGCGCTCTCCCACTGAGCTACGCGCCTATTATCAAAATCCTAAAATAACCTATTTTTCTTTAATGTCAAGGGTTTTTTGAAGTTATTTTAATTTAGAATAAATGATGGTTTTTTAGAAAGTTGTGTTAAAATAAATTTTGCTTTTTAATAATAAAACTACTTTCGAGATTTTTTCACGGGGGTAAATAATATGGATTGGAAAAAGACTTTAAATCTTCCTAAAACCTCGTTTCCGATGAAAGCTAATCTTGTTCAGAGAGAACCACAGTTTTTGGAATTCTGGGAAAAAGAAAAAATTTATGAAAAAATGCTTGAAAAAAGAGCCAATGCCCCACTTTATATTCTTCATGATGGACCACCTTATGCTAATGGGCATATTCACTTAGGTACAGCACTGAATAAAGTTTTAAAAGATATTATTGTTAAAAGTAAAATAATGGCAGGATATAAAGCTCCTTATATACCTGGTTGGGATTGTCACGGGCTTCCAATTGAACTTAAAGTAGAACAGGAACTCGGAGTAAAAAGAGGAGAACTTCCTCCTCTTGTAATAAGAGACGCATGTAGAAAATATGCTCAAAAGTATATTAATATTCAAAGAGAAGAGTTCAAAAGATTAGGGGTATTTGGTAAATGGGAAGATCCTTATCTTACTATGAGTCCTCAATACGAAGCTGTTATTGCAAGGGAAATGTTAAGATTTTTAGAATCAGGACAAATGTATCAAAGAAAAAAACCAGTATTCTGGTGTCCTCACTGTGTAACTGCTCTTGCTGAAGCAGAAGTAGAATATAAACCTTTTGTTTCTCCCTCCATCTATGTAAAATTTCCTTTAACAGATGAAACTTTTGAATTTTTAAAAAAAGAACTTCAACTAAAGATCAAAAAGCCGATTTATATACTTATTTGGACAACCACTCCGTGGACCCTTCCTGCAAATTTAGCTTTAGCTTTTAATCCTGATTTTGATTATGTACTGGTTAACTGGGATAATGAATATTACATAATTGCAGAGGGAAGAATTTCTGCACTCTGTGCAGAACTTGATAAAGAACTTCCAGAGATTATTGCATCAATAAATCCCAGAACTCTTGAAAAGAAAACTGCTTGGCATCCTTTTTATGAAAGAAAAAGTCTTTTAGTACTTGCTGATTTTGTTACCTTGGATACAGGAACAGGGATCGTGCATATAGCTCCTGGACATGGTGAAGAAGATTACATATGTGGTTTAAATTATAATCTCGATATTTATGTACCTGTTGATCAAGAAGGAAAGTTTTACAAAGATGTGCCTTTAGTTGGAGGACTCGATATTTATAAAGCAGATGAAGTTATATTAGAAACTTTAAAAAAGAATGGCAAACTTCTTCATGAAGATAAAATTGAACATAGTTATCCTTATTGCTGGAGATGTAAAAAACCCATTATTTTTAGAGCTGAAACACAGTGGTTTATTTCTATGGATGCAAAAGGTTTAAGAGAAAAGGCTTTAAAATCACTTGATCAGATAAAATTTGTTCCTTATTGGGGTAAAAATCGTCTTTATTCTATGCTTGAAAATAGACCTGACTGGTGTATCTCAAGACAAAGAGTATGGGGGGTTCCTATTACAGTTTTTAAATGTTCTAAATGCGGGGAAGTATTAAAGGATTTTAAATATTATAAAAAAGTAATTGAATTATTTGAAAAAGAAGGATGTGATCCATGGTTTGTTAAATCTGCCGAAGAGCTTTTACCTGAAGGGACGAGATGTCCGAAATGTGGAAATACTACATTTGAAAAAGAAAGAGACATTTTGGATGTTTGGTTTGACTCCGGTGTTTCTTTTGCTGGGGTTCTTGAAAAAAGAGAAGATTTAAAATTTCCAGCAGATCTTTACTTAGAAGGTTCGGATCAACATAGAGGATGGTTTCACAGTTCACTTTTATGCTCAATTGGAACAAGAGGAACCCCACCTTATAAAGGCATCTTAACTCATGGATTTGTAGTAGATGGTCAAGGAAGAAAAATGTCAAAAAGCCTCGGAAATGTTATTCATCCGCAAGATTTGATTAAACAATATGGAGCAGAAATTATTAGATTATGGGTTTCTGCTGAAGATTACAGAGATGATATAAAAATATCTAAGGAAATATTAAATCGTTTAGTTGAGGCTTATAGAAAAATCAGAAATACTTGTAGATTTCTGATAGGTAATCTTTATGACTTTAACCCTCAAAAAGATCTTATACCTTTTGAAAAACTGCCAGAGTTTGAACAATATATACTTTACCGCCTTTCTAAATTAATAGAAAAAGTTAAAAAAGCTTACGAAAATTTTAACTTTCATATTGTTTATCATGAAATTCATCGATTCTGCATAATAGAGTTATCATCTTTAATAATTGATATTAATAGAGATTATCTTTATTGCGAAGCATCGGATAGTTTTAAAAGAAGAGCAACACAAACAGTGTTTTATTATGCCTTAGATAGCTTAGTTAAACTTATGGCTCCTATATTTTCTTTCACTGCTGAAGATGTATGGCAAAATCTTCCATATCCTAAAGAAGAAATTTCGGTATTTTTAACAGATTTCCCCTCCTATAAATTTGAGCTTCCAGAAAATCAAGTTGAAAAATGGGAAAAAATTCTGGAATTAAGAGAAGAATTTTTAAAAGCTTTAGAAATCGCAAGAAAAGATAAAAAATTAATCAGTACATCCTTGGAAGCTGAAATGTATATAAAATCTCCCCAAGAACTTGAAAAGTATTTTAAAGACAAAGAATTTTGGGAATACTTTTTAATGGTAGCTGAATTTGAACCGATAAATAATTTAGATAAAATTTCAGATGAAAAGGTATGGTATAAATCTGAAGAAATAGAAGGACTGGAGATTGTAGTAAAGAAAACAGCTTATAAAAAATGTGAAAGATGTTGGCAAAGAAAACCAGAAGTTGGTAGTTTAGAAATACCAAATATCTGTTTAAGATGTTTTGAAGTTATAAAAGCCTCAAAAATGGAAATTTAATGAAACTATTCTGGCTAAGCGCTTTTTTTGTAATTTTTCTTGATAGGTTTACAAAATATTTAATTTTACAAAGTGATTTTACAGAAATAAAAATTTTTTCTTTTTTAAACCTGGTGAAAGTATGGAATAAAGGGATAGTGTTTGGTTTATTTTATAAAAATAATATAGTAATTATCACTATTTCTTTCTTAATTCTTTTAATTTTATTTTTTACCTATCGTTGGGCTAAAAAAGGTAATAAATTTCTAAAAATAAGTTTTGGACTTTTATTTGGAGGAGGTATAAGTAATCTAATAGATAGAGTGATTTATAAAGGGGTTTTGGATTTTATAGATTTACATATAGGAAAATATCATTGGCCAGTTTTCAATGTTGCTGATGTTTTTATAACTTTAAGTGTTTTTTTGCTAATTTATAAATATATCCGATAAAAAAATGTATTTAAAAATAATCTGGCATAGAAGACTCTTAGAGTTCTTATTTAAGACACAAGTAGAAGATGCAATAATATTTTTGGAAGATTTACTTTCACATTTTAAAAAAATTGAAAATTTTTTTGAATTACCTTCAGATTCAATTCTTTATTTAAACGAGGTTATAGAAAAATTTAAAAATAGATATTATAAAATTTTAGATTCTTCTCCACCTCCTTTTTCCTTTTTACTTATTTCTGAAATTAAAGATTTACCTGATTTTCTTTTAAGAGCAGGGAAAATTTATTTAACTTCTGATGTAAAAAATGAAATAGATAAAATTTTAAAAAAAGAAAAAATTTACTATAAAATTGAACCTTGGCAGGATATATTTGAACTTATTTTACCTTCTACAGCGGATCCAAAATTACTGGTTTTTTATAAAGATATATTCTGGACCGGCAAAGAACCTTTATGTTTTTTTTGTAAAAGTACTTTACATCCTTATAATAAATGTCCAGGGCTTTTAAATCCCGATCCTCTGGAAAGTTTTAAAGAGTTGTTTAAATATAATTTTTCTGAAATTTCAAAAATTATCTGGGAAAATATTTCCAAAAAAGGACTCAATAACCAAAAATTAAAATATTTTCATACACGTTATTTTTATTTATTTCCTTATTTTTTGAAATTTATATTTTTTAAATATTCTGAAATAGAGGAATGGAGAAACTTTAAAATTGATTTAACTCTTCCTGTAATGGGTGGAGATTTAGGAGTGGGCTTAGAATTTTTGATAAAAAATAAATTAGAAGAAGCTGAAAAAAGATTTATTCCTTTATCAGAGAAAGATTTTAGAGGTTCACTTGGAGAGGCTTTTGTGAATATTTTAAAAAAAGATTTAAAGCGAGCAATTTATTATATTGAAGATGCGCTGGAGAAAGCCAAAGCTCCTTTTGTTAAAAGTTATTTGTTATTTTTAAAAGGGTATATCTATGAACATGAGAGGGAAGAATTTCTTGCTCATGATTTTTATAAAGATGCATTAAAAGTAGATAGTAAATGCCTACCAGCTATTTATCATTTAAATTTGCTGGAATATAGAAGAGAATTGGAATTTAATAAAATTATGCCTGCACTGGATCATTCTTATTTTTTATATTGGAGTTTTCTTGATCCTATTTTTATAAAACATCAAAAACAACTGGAAGAATTTATATTTGATAAAATCGCAGAAAAAAGAGAAATTGCAATAGAAAGATTAAAAGAAGCAGAAGATAAATTTTTTGTAATAAAAGAATTTATAAAAGAAGATATTCAGAAAGATTATCAAGAAAAATTAAAAAAAATTCAGGAGGATATTTATAAAGGAGGATTGGGAACAATAGAAAATGCATCTGATTTAGCTCTGGAACTTGCTTTAGAATTTCAAGGATATCTTTTTAAAAAAATAAAAGAATTGCAGGCTAAAATAAATAATCTCAAAATTCTTCTTCGAAAAATAAAATCATTTTGGCGAAGATATCCCTATAAATACGAAGATATTCAATTTGGTAATATTTTAAAAAGAACCGAAACTTTACTTGATAGAGCTGAAAAAAGAATAAAAGGATATAATTTAAGCAAAATTCTTAAAATTGTTATTTCTGAAATTGAAAGATCAGAAGAATTAATAAAAGAACTCCAGATTCAGGAAATTGAACTTAGGAAAAAATGGACATTTAGAAAAAGATTATATGTATTTTTAAAAAATCTTATCATTTCAGAAGGTATCTTATTGGGTTTATATTTATTTTTTTATGTTTTTATGTCTTCAAAACTAACAGAGCCCTTTTTTGGTCCAGGTTTTTTTATGATAATTTCTTTTATTGTTATGATAATTTGCTTAATTAACGCCTATCTTCAGAGTCCGGAATAACTTAAATCAAAATGAAATTTTTATTTGTTAATGCAAAAAATTATCCCTATACCATACTGGATTTTGGAAAGCCTCTAAAAAGTTTTATTTTGAAAAATTTAAACACACCTACAAATTTAAAAAATTTTTTTTCTCAGCTTGAAGATTTTTTGAGTCAAGGATACTATTTGGGGCTTATTTTGAGTTATGAACTTGGTTATTTTTTTGAAGAAAAATTTAAAAATTTAAGAAAAGATTTTTATTCCTTTCCGCTGGCTTATGCAGGAATTTATAAAAAACCCCAGAAATATAAATGTACTTTAAAAGAATTTAGGGAATATGAAGATAAATTTAAAGATTTTAAACCAAATATTGATAAAAGTGAATATTTTTCAGCAATAAAGAAAATCAAAGATTATATTTCCTCAGGCGATACTTATCAGGTAAATTATACTTTCAAGATAAAATTTAGATATAAGGGGGATCTGGAGAATCTATTTTTTAAACTTCTTTTTTGTCAAAGATGTGAATATGCGTTTTTTATTCGAGAGAAAGACTGGTCAGTTCTTTCTTTTTCTCCAGAATTATTTCTAAAGAAAAAAGGGAACATTTTAATAAGCTCTCCTATGAAGGGAACTATTAGTAGAGGTTATATTTTAACGGATGATAAAAGAAAAAAACAAATTTTAAAAAATAATGAAAAAGATAGAGCAGAAAATATCATGATTGTAGATTTAATTAGAAATGATATGGGAAGAATTTGTAAATTCGGTAGTGTTTATGTTTCAGAACTATTTAAAATAAAAACTTATCCAACCTTGCATCAGATGATTTCTACAATAAAAGGCGATCTTAGAACTCACAATTTATATGAAATTTTTAAAGCTTTATTTCCATGTGGTTCAGTTACAGGAGCTCCCAAAATTCGCACAATGGAAATAATTCACGAGTTAGAAAAAGAAGAAAGGCATGTTTATACAGGAGCAATAGGTTTTGTTACACCTAAAAAAGAATTTTTATTTAATGTTGCTATTAGAACACTTATATTCTGGCATACTGAAATACCCGAAGTTTATCAAGGAGAGGCAGGAATAGGTGGAGGGATTGTATGGGATAGTATAGAAGAAAAAGAATATAATGAGGCAATCCTTAAAGCTAAATTTTTTACCTTTACTTTTCCTTATTTTGAACTTATTGAAACAATTTATTTTCCTTTTGAAAAAAACCTTTTATTACCTTACCACTATAAAAGACTGAAAAATTCTGCCAAATATTTTAGATTTAAAATACCTAAAGAGCTTTCTACCTATGAAAATTGGTTAAAATTTTTAAATTCACAAATAAAATCCACGGAACCTTTAAGAGTAAAATTAAGGCTTTCTCCTGAAGGAAAGTTTAAAATAGATACTTTTCCTTTTGAACCCTGGAATAAAAATTTAAAAATAGGATTAAAGGAAAGAGACTTTCCAATTACAGTTTTTCTTTTTCATAAGACTACAAATCGTAATGAATATGATTATTATAGAAAAGAGGCATTAAAACAGGGGGTAGATGAAATTATCTTTTATGATGAAAATGGGTACCTTCTCGAAGGCACTATTTCTAATGTATTTATAGATTTAGGAGATAGGGTTTTATACACACCACCGATTAATTTAGGGCTTCTTAATGGTGTTTTGAGATCTTATTTAATTTCTCAAGAAAAAGTCAAGGAGAAAAAATTACATATAAATGATTTAAACAAAGCTAAGAGGATTTATATTGGAAATGCTGTAAGAGGACTTGGTAAAGTAAAAGAGTGGGTTATATTATAAAATTTTAAAAACTTTAAGGGGAGGTGATGGATGGGAGAAAAGAGTTATAAAATAGCAGTTATCCCTGGAGATGGAACAGGCCCCGAAGTTATTAGAGAAGGGGTTAAAGTTTTAGAAGCAGCAGGGAGAAGATTTAATATTAAATTTAATTGGAATTATTTTGATTGGGGTGGGGAAAGGTATTTAAAAACAAATGAAACTATTCCAGAAGGTGGGATTGAGGAATTAAAAAAACATGATGCTATATATCTTGGAGCTATTGGACATCCTAATGTCAAACCAGGTATTTTAGAAAAAGGAATTCTTTTAAGAATTCGTTTTGAATTAGATCAGTATATTAATTTAAGACCCATAAAACTTTATCCAGGTGTATGGACACCTATAAAAGACAAAAATCCAGAAGATATAGATTTTGTAGTAATAAGAGAAAATACAGAGGGGCTTTATGTAGGAAGTGGTGGATTTTTAAGAAAAGGAACACCTTATGAAATAGCAATTCAGGAATCTATAAATACGCGTTATGGAGTAGAAAGATGTATTAGATTTGCATTTGAATATTGTAGAAAAAGAAATAAAAAGAAAAAAGTAACTTTAGTAGGTAAAACTAATGTTTTGACTTATGCTTGGGATTTATGGTATAGAGTGTTTCAGGAAGTTGGAGAAGAATATCCAGATATTGAAAAAGATTATGCGCATGTGGATGCTGTATGCATGTGGTTTGTCAAAAATCCTGAGTGGTTTGATGTAATTGTTACTGACAATATGTTCGGAGATATTATTACTGATCTCGGAGCAATTATACAAGGAGGAATGGGGATAGCTGCAGGTGGGAATATCAATCCTCACGGTGTATCAATGTTTGAACCCATTGGTGGTTCAGCTCCTAAATATGCAGGTAAAAATGTAATTAATCCTCTTGCTGCAATTTGTGCAGGAATGATGATGCTTGAATGGCTTGGAGAAAAAGAAGCTGCAGAGGCTATAGAAAAGGCAGTAATTAAAGTGTGTAGAGATCACTTAAAAAGTATGGCAGCAGGAAAAATGGGATATACCACCACTGAAGTAGGTGACCTTGTAGCAAAATATACAGAAGAAGGGGTGGAATTATAAAATAAAAATGGAGGTGTAGATATGTTAAAAAAACTTTTAGGTATTTTAATAGGAATAATGTTTATTGTTTCTTATGTATTTTTTGCTTCTGCTCAGGAAATTGAGATGAAAGAAGGTCTGTGGGAAATAACCACAAAAATGGATATACCAGGAGAAAATATTCCTTCTATGAGTTATACTTATACTTTATGTTTAACAAAAAAGAATATGATTCCTTATGAGGATATGCAGGATAAGGACGAGAATGGATCTAAACCAAATTGTGAATTAATAGAATATAAAATAAAGGGTAATACAATTTTATGGAAAATTAAATGTAAAGATGAAGGGGGTGTTTCTATAACAACTGGTAAAACCACTTATACTGGTGATACTTTTGAAGGAATTGTAAAAGTTAAAACCGCATCACGAGAAATGACTATGTATCAAAAAGGTAAATGGATTGGTTCATGTGAATAAAAGGAGGTGCCTGTGTTAAATAGTGATTGAGATAAATTTAAAAGAAATACCACAATCTCCAGGAGTTTATTTATTTAAAGGAAAAAAGGGAGAAGTTTTATATGTAGGAAAAGCTAAGGATTTAAGAAATAGACTTTCTTATTATGTTAAAGGTCCTATACTTTCACCCAAAATTTACAACCTTATCCATTTAGCTGAGAAAGTAGAATATTTTCTTACTAAAAATGAAAAAGAAGCACTTTTATTAGAAGCGAATCTAATCAAAAAGTACCGTCCAAAATATAATGTTCTTTTAAAAGATGATAAAAATTATCCTCTTATACGTATTCCTATTCAAGAAAAATATCCATCTATTCAGATAGTCAGAAGGAGAAGAAAGGGGGATAAGGCCTTATATTTTGGTCCTTTTACTTCTGCAAGAGGACTGAGAGAGATTCTAAAACTTCTTTCCAAAACTTTTCCTTTAAGAAAATGCAGTCTTGCAGAAATGAAAAGAAGAAAGACTCCTTGCATTTATTATCAAATAAAAAAATGTTTAGCTCCTTGTGTGTATCCTATTCCTGAAGAGGAATATAAAAAATTAGTAGAAGGGGTAATAGAATTTTTTCAGGGGAAAGGTAAGAATTTGATAGAAAAAATGAAGGAAGAAATGCACAGACTTGCAGAAAATCTTGAATTTGAAAGGGCAGCGTTTTTACGCGATAGAATAAAAGATTTAGAAAATGTTCTTGAAAAACAAGCAGTGATCTTAAAAGAACCTATGGATATGGATCTTTGGGAATGCAAAAGAGAAGGTAAATGGGAGTTTGCAATAGTTCTTTTTGTTCGTTATGGATATCTTTATGGATTCCAAACCTTTCAAACAAGAAATCCTTTGGAAGAAAAAAGTGTTTTGAAAAATCTTTTGATCCAGTTTTATACAGATGGAAAAATCATTCCTGAGAAAATTATTATTCCTGAAGAAATAGAAGAAAGAAAGGAATTAGAAGAAATATTTTCAGAATTAAGTGGTAAGCATATAGAAATAATTCCCTTTGAGAAAATTAAAAGCGAAGAAATTCAGATTTTAAGAGAGGATGCGCTTAAAAACATAGAAGACCTAATTCTTTCTCAAAAAAGAAGAGAAAAACCTTGGTATGCGGGTCTTTATGAAGAATTGATGGAAGTTTTAAGACTCTCCCAAGAGCCACGATGGATAGAAGCTATAGATCTTTCTCAATACTATGGAGATGCAAGGGTAGGGGCTATTGTTTGCTTTTTTGAAGGAGAACCAGAAAAATCAAGATATAGGCATTATTACATAAAAAGCGAGGCAAAAGACGATTATGCTATGCTTTATGAAGTTCTTTACAGAAGACTTAAAAGAGGCATGGAAGAAGGGAATTTGCCTGATTTATTTCTTATAGACGGAGGTAAAGGGCATTTAGAAACAGCTTTAAGAGTAGCGGAAGATCTAAATATTGAAGATATTGAATTTAGATCCGTTGCAAAAAATGAAAGAAGGCAACCGGAAAAACTTTATATTCCTGGAAGAAAAAATCCTTTATATTTAACACGATATAAAGATGTATATCATTTCATAGGAAGAATTATGCAAGAAGCTCATAGATTTGCAAAAAGCTTTGCTGAAAAAGCAAAAACAAAGCTTACTTTATCTTCGATACTTGATGAAATAAAAGGAATAGGACCAAAAAGAAAAGAAGTTTTGATGGAAAATTTTAAAGATTTAGAAGAAATCTTAAATACTCCCGTGAGTAAAATTGCGATTTTACCTGGATTTAATGCAAAAGTAGCTAAGGAGTTGATAGAGCAATTAAAAGAAAAATTAAGATAAGGTTTTTAAATCTTTTTCTATTATTTCTGCAATTTTTTTTCCGCTTCTTAACATCCCTCCAAATATTGGACCCATTCTTGGAAGCCCAAATACAGTGCAAACTGCTATTCCTGTTACATAAAGTCCATCTATAATTTTACCTGTATGTTCTACTACTACTTTTTCAGACACTTCACTCCAATTAGATCTTCCTCCTTTTAAAGAGATACCAAGTTCAGGGTTTTTTTCCGCTGTAATAAATACAATTTCTGCATCATGACCAGTTGCATCTACAAGTGCTTTTGATTGGGTAAAAAGTGGATCTACATGAAGTCCTGCGATATCTATAGCTGACCATTTCCACAAAACTCCGTTTACCTTTGGCGGATTATCTCTTATAATTACATCTTCTACATCAACACCCAAGAATATTTTAGCTCCTGCATCCATCGCCCCAACTGCTAATTTTGCAATAAGTTCCGGAGGATCAATAATATAAAGATTCTCATCAATTTTTTTATATCTAATTTTAAAGTCATTAACAATAGGAATAGCTTCTTCCTGAACAACAATTTTAGGTATCATACTCGCTCCGCCACCGATTCCACCACCAAACGATAATCTTCTTTCATAAACAACTACTTTAAATCCTTTTTCTGCTAAATACCTTGCAGAGGTTAATCCAGAAGGACCAGCACCTATGATTAAAACATCCACATTACTATATTCATAAAGATCTTCCATACCATATTTTAGAATACTCTTTGCTATTGAAAGTTCCATAAAATTACCTCCTTGAGATTAAAAAAATTTTACAGAAATTCAATTTTAAGTATTTTATTTAATTTTGCAATAAAAAATTTTACTAATTTACAAAAGCTTCTTTGAAAATTTTTCTAAAGTGATAACCTGTGATAATCCAGGCTAAAACATGGGAAAGGGCTTTTGGCTTCATTTTTAGTGTAGAGAAAATAAGTTTCCAAAAGTCGAAACGATCTCGATCTTTTATTCCAAATTTCCAGAAAGAAGAAAAAACAGCAAATAAATATCCATAATGAAGCTTAAAAAATTTCCAGTTTATTTTAGAGGCATCAGGGATCGGAAAGTCTTTTAAATAATTTTTAATTCTTTGATAATAATTTTTTGAACTGTAAAGTTCTCTAAGCACTCTTTTGTATCCATTTATAAGAAATTGATAATCCATTTTTGGAATTATATTAGTACTCAGGTCAGTATTATTACCAATAAATTGTGGTAAAATACGACCTTCTTTTTTTAGTCTTTTATAAAGTTTGCTTTTAGGTGGAGCATTTAAAAGTCCTACCATAGCAGTTATAATACGAGTTTCTTCTATAAATTTAATTAAGCTATCAAAAATTGAAGGTGGGTCACTATCAAAACCAAGAATAAAACCGCCCATTACTTCCAATCCCGATTTTTGAATTTTTCGGATACTTTCTACAAGATCTCTATTTATATTCTGAATTTTATTTGCTTCTGCTAAACTTTCTTCATTAGGTGTTTCAATTCCTACAAATACAGAAGTAAATTTTGCTTTTCTCATAAGAGTTAAAAGTTCATCATCATCTGCTAAATTTATAGAAACTTGTGTATAAAAATGAAAGGGATAATTTCTTTTCTCTTGCCACTCAATAATTGCTGGAAGTATTTCTTTTTTAACTTTCCTTTTAGATGCTATAAAATTATCATCAACAAAGAATACAGAACCTCTCCAGCCTGCCTGATATAAATTTTCCAATTCATTTACTATTTGTTCCTTTGTTTTTGTTCTTACTCTGTGACCAAATAAAGATGTAACCTCACAAAACTCACAATTAAAAGGACATCCGCGAGAATATTGAATTGCCATTGATGTATATTTTTTCATATCCAAAAGATTCCAAAGTGGTACAGGGGTTTTAGTAATATCTGCAAATTTATCAGTTTTATAAATTTTTTTTGGCTTACCATTTGTAAAATCTTTTATAAATTCTGGAAGAGTTATTTCAGCTTCATTAAGAACTAAATAATCTATTAAATCTTTAAACTCTTCATAAGAACCGGTAAACATTGGACCACCAGCAACTATTTTAACACCAAATTTTTTGCATAAATTAATTACATCTAAAACTGAGTCTTTTTGAACATGCATTGCACTTAAGAATACAAGATCAATATTTTTAAAATCCCTTTTTCTTAAAGGGGTTACATTCATATCAATAAGTTTTTTATTCCATTCATTTGGAAGCATTGACGCAATAGTAAGTAATCCGAGAGGTGGGTGAGTTGCTTTTTTAAAGGTGAACCTGAGAGCGTATCTGAAACTCCAAAAAGTATCCGGATAACGAGGATAAATTAAAAGTATATTCATTTTAAATTCCTAAAAATCTAAAATAACTCTTTTTTTAATTTTTTAAAGGGTACAAAAATAAATTTATTTAATTTTTTAATTTCTTCAAAAGCTGCACTTGACATGAAAATTAAAAGCGTTTTTTCTTTAATACCTTTTAAATACATATTTTTAATTTTTTTAAATGTTTTTTCACTAAGAAAATAAACTTCTTTTCCTTTTTTTTCTAATTTCTCTTTAATATATTGAAAATCGATTCTTTCTTTTTCTGGGATATTTTCCAGACCAGGAGGAATTTTTAAATAAATCATATCTGCCAGAGATAAACTTCTTATATATGCTTCTTGAAAAATTTTTCTTTTGCTGGAATTAGTTCTTGGTTCAAAAATTAAGATGGTTTTTTCTGGTTTAATTGCTTTTTTTAGTTCTATAAATGTTGTTTTAACAGCAGTGGGATGATGTGCAAAATCATCAATAATTACAAGATTTTTATTAGTATAAATAATTTCCTGTCTTCTTTTAATTCCTTTAAAGCTTTCAAAATGCTTTATAGCAATATTCGGATCAAGACCCAAAGCCTGAATTAATGCCAGAACTCCAAGAGCATTTAAAGCATTATACTCTCCTGGAATTTTTAAATTAAATTCAATTACTCCTTTCTTTTTAATATATACCTTAATTTTATTTAAAAATTGGCCTTTTCTAAACAAAGTAATACTTTCTAATAAAACAAAATCAGCTTTATTAGATTTTCCATAAGAAATGCATAAAGCTTTAGGAGAAGTCTTTTCTATAAGATTTCTCAATATTTCATCATCATAATTGAAAACTATTACACCATTTTCTGGAACAAGATTTATTAAGTTTTGAAATGCATTTTGTAATGAATCTAAATTAGGATATACATCTGCATGATCAAATTCTAAACTTGTTAAAATAAGTCCAAAAGGTTTGTAATGTAAAAATTTAGGTAAAGGATCAAAAAATGATGAAGGGTATTCATCCCCTTCAATAATAAACCATTCACTATTTCCTACTCTAAAATTTATTTCTGTTTCTTTTAAACAAGCTCCGATTAGATAAGAAGGATTTAAATCTAATTGAGTTAATACATGGCTTAATAAAGCAGTGGTTGTGCTTTTACCATGGGTTCCCGCACATACTAACACTTTTTTGTCTTTTATAATGAATTTTTCTAAAAATTGTGGAAACGAATAATAAGGAATTTTTAATTTCTGAACTTTTTTGACTTCTATATTGTCTTTTTTTATACTATTTCCAATTATTACAACTTGAGGTTTAATTTTTTGTAAATTTTCAGAAGAAAAATTAAAAATAGGAATAGATAAAGATTTTAGAATATTTGAAGCAGGAGGATAAATTTCGTCTTTTTCTGAACCAAATACCTGATAATTTAAAGATTTTAAAATACCAGCAACTCCACACATTCCTATTCCGCCAATTCCGATCAGATAAACTTTCATATAGATTACTCCTTAAAAGTATCTAAGAAATCCCAAAGGAAACTAACCACCTGATTATGCAATAATTTTCCTTTAAAAGTTAAAATTACACAATCTTTATTTTTTTCTATTAAACCTTTTTTTATAAGAAGTTCAATACTTTCTTCTGAAATATATGCTTTAAAATGTTCTTTGAGATATTTAAGACTTATTCCTTTTTTAAGTCTTAATCCCATAAATAAATATTCTTTAGCTAAAGAAATATTATCCAATTTCTCAATTATTTTTAAAGGTAACAAATTCTTGTTAAGAGAATTATAATAATGTTTTAAATCTAGAGGATTTTGCCAGCGAAAAAGGCCGACTCTTGAAACAGCAGAAGGTCCTAATCCAATATAAGGTTTAAGTTCCCAATATAAAAGATTGTGTTTACATTCAAATCCAGGCTTTGCATAATTGGAAATTTCATATCTCGTATATCCATTTTTTTGTAAGATATTTTCTATAATTTGATAAAGTTTTATTAACTTTTTTTCATTAATCCAGGTTTTATGAGAGCCGTATTTTTTTTCAAATGGTGTGTTTTTTTCTATTGTAAGTTCATAGAAAGAAAAGTGAGGAGGAGAAAATTTTAAAGCCATTTTGATTTCTTTTTCAAGGGTTTTTTCTCCCTGTCCTTTCCAGGCAAATATAAAATCTAAGGAATAATTTTCAAAACCTGATTTTTGAATCCACTTTATGGCTTTAAGTGAAGTTTTGACATTGTGAATTCTTCCTAAAAATCTTAATCCTTTTTCTGATAAGCTCTGGACTCCTAAACTAATTCGATTGAATCCAAGATTTTTATAATCTTTAAGTTTTTCTAAACTCAGAGTCTCTGGATTGGCTTCTAAAGTGACCTCGCTTGGTATAAAATCTGAATGTTTATAAAGAAATTCAAAAAGTCTTTCAAAAAAATAAGGAGAAAAAAGAGAGGGGGTTCCACCTCCTGCATAGAATGTGATTAAAGAAAAATCTGTTATATTTAAATTTGTTTGTAAAAAATTTTTTATTAATAAAAACTCTTTTGTTAAAGCTGAAAAATATTCCTTTTCAGAAAAAGAAGATGGTAAAGAATAAAAACTACAATAAGGACATTTGTTTAAACAAAAAGGAAAATGAATATAAAGTCCTATATTTTCTTTTTTTCTTATCCACATTTTATTAAAAGGAATTAAAATTTACTCATGCAAACTTTTTTAAAATATCACATTAAAGAATATCTAAATTATACACTTCTTTTTTTCATTGTATTTATTTTAATTATAAGTTTAATTAAATGGGTTTTAGTTGTAGAAAAACTTATAGAATTTAATCCCTCTTTTTTTAACCTTGTAGTTATATTTTTATTAATTCTCATACAATTTATCTCTTTTACATTACCACTTTCAGCATTTATGGGGGTTCTTTTTTCTTTGCATAGAATGGGGGTTGAAAATGAAATTCTTGGTTTTTATACACTTGGTTTATCTATTAAAGATTTTTTAAAACCTTTACTTCTTTTTGCTTTTATAGTCTTTGTTTTAACATTTATAAATCGTTGTTACATTTTACCGCGTGTTAAGAGGACACAAAAGCTTATAAAAATAGAATTGATAAAAAAACAAATGTCCCAACCTATACCAAGTAAAAAGCCTTACCCTTTGGGAAAAAATGGTTTTATATATGTGGTTAATTCAAAAAAAGAAGGAAACGAGAATAAATTAGAAGGAATCTTTTTTTTAACCCGTAGAGAACCTCAAAAAACAGGTATTTTTATTGCAAAAGACGGAGCTATTATCTATAAAAAGAATTTATTTATATTAAATAATGGCTGGGGTTTTTTTCGAGATGTCAAAAAAAATATAGAAATTTTAAAATTTGAAAAATATATTTTAAAAATTTCTTTTTCCAATTCTGTAAAATCCCTTTATTTTAAAAGAGGTGAAAAAACTCTTAAAGAATTGAAAAACGATATTAAAAAAATTACTTCTAAAGAAAGACGTTATCGTTATTTGACAGAATATTATCATAGATTTTTATATGCTTTTTCAGTAATACTTCTTACTATTTCAGCTTTTATTTTAAGTTTTTATATGAAAGTTTCTCATAAATTTTTAATATTTTTTTTAGGAATGGGATTTTATTTAATTTTTTATACAATTTATGATTTTCTTATTTCTCTTGCAGAATCAGGGAAAATTCATCCATTAATGGCTTATTTAATATTTTATGGTTTATTTATTATTTTGTTAAGCTTTATGTATCTGAGAGTAAAGAAAAAACAATTTGGATAATATGAAAATATATCAGCAAGTTGTTTATAAAGATTTATTTAAAATAATAGGTTTGCTTCTTTCTATTTTTGGTGGTTTTTATCTTTCGCTGGATTTTTTGGATAGATTTCCACCATTTTTATCTTTTCACAAGCCTTTATATCTTTTTATAATTTATATATTTTGGAGAGCATGGCTAAATCTTTATGAATTTTTTCCTTTTATACTGGGTCTTTCAGGAATTTGTCTTTTAAGCTGGTGGAGCAGGAATAGAGAACTCCTTGCTTTTTTATCTTTGGGATTTTCTAAAAAAGAATTAATAGGTGGAATAATGTGGTGCATATTATTTATTTCTTTAATCGGAGGAGTAATTTTAAATTTTGTATTTCCGAAAGCAGCTTATTACTCCATTTATACTTGGGATTATAAGATAGCTGAAAAAAAGCCTGTATATACAGTATTTAAAGAGAAAATTTTTTTCCAGGATCCACAATTGTTTTTAATAGCCAAACCCTTGGAACCTAAAGGAGAATACCTTAAAGATTTAACAGTTATATTTCTAAAGAATAAAGAGCCTTGGGAAATAATCTGGGCAGATACAGCTATTTATAAAGATAACAAATGGTATTTAAAAAATGTAATTATTCAAAAAAAAGATAAAAATTTTTTCCCTAAAGAAAAAAAAGAAATTTCTGGAAAATTCTCGTTTAAGCCTGAGCTTCTTGTAATAGTAGAGAAATCTTTGAAATTTTTATCTTTTAAAGAGCTTTATCAAAGATATAAATTTTTAAAAAAAATAAATAAGCCATATTTTGAAGTGATTACAGAATTTTTCTGGAGGTTTTTATATCTTTTTATTCCTTTTTGTTTGGCTTTTCCTTCAGTATGGATATATTTAAAAGAGTTTACACCAACACAGTATTCTTCAGCGATTTTAAAAAGCTTAGGTATATATTTTATAATGTTGATTGTTATTTTATTTCTGGGAACTTTATTAAGAAAAGGTATAATATGGTGTTTATTTTTATTTTTAATGTTGATTTTAATAATATTTTATGGATTTTTTAAAGAAATTATAGAAAATTAAGCAGTTTATCTTGTTTTTTTATAAAAATCTGTTAAAAAAGAGAGGAAAAAATTCGAGTAAGGGAGGTTTTTTATGTCTGTAGAAGAAAAAGTTATTGAGATTATATCTGAAAAATTAAATCTTTCTAAGGATCAGATTAAACCTGAAGCTTCTTTTGTAGAGGATTTAGGAGCAGATTCATTAGATTTAGTCGAACTTGTAATGGCTATGGAAGAAGCCTTTGGAATGGAGGTTCCGGATGAGGAAGCCGAGAAGCTGAGAACCGTGAAGGATGTTATAGAGTATGTAAAAGCTAAGGTAGGAGAACAATAAAAAGGAGATAACTGTGGAAAGAAGAGTAGTAGTAACAGGTTTAGGAGCTATTACTCCTCTTGGAATAGGGGTTGAGGAGAGCTGGAAAAGAATAAAAGCTGGTGAATCAGGTATCACTAAAATTACTAAATTTGATGCTTCTAAGTTACCTTCTCAAATTGCTGGAGAAGTAAAAGGATTTAAACCTGAAGAATTCATGCCTGCTAAGCTTGTTTCACGTGTAGATACTTTTATTCAGTATGCAATAGCTTGTACCAGAATGGCTATAGAAGATGCAGGGCTTCCTTCAAAAGATTTAGGAGATGAGGTAGGGGTAATAATTGGTGTTGGAATGGGCGGGGTAGGGCAAATAGAGTATTATACCAGAGTACTTGATACTAAAGGATATCGAAGGATTACTCCATTTTTTATTCCTATGATAATTCCTAATATGGCAGCAGGTCAGATTGCTATTCTTTTTGGTGCAAAGGGGCCAAATTTAGCAGTATGTACAGCATGTGCAGCAGGTAATCATGCTATTGGAGAAGGGTATAGACTAATTAAAGAAGGTAGAGCTACTGCAATAATTTGCGGAGGTAGTGAAAGTTTAATTAATGAACTCTGTGTAGCTGGTTTTGCTGTAATGAAAGCACTTTCTACTCGTAATGATGAACCAGAAAAAGCTTCCCGTCCGTTTGACGCAAAAAGAGATGGATTTGTTATTGCAGAAGGATGTGGAATACTTATTTTGGAAGAACTTAATCATGCATTAAATAGAGGTGCAAAGATATATGCTGAGTTAATAGGATATGGATTGAATGCGGATGCATATCATATGACAGCACCACCACCAGATGGAGAAGGTGCAGCTAAATGTATGGAATTAGCCTTGAAAGATGCTGGTATTTCTCCTGAAGATGTAGATTATATAAATGCTCATGGGACAGGCACACCTTTAAATGACTTAGCTGAGACTAAAGCAATTAAAAAAGTATTTAAAGATCATGCATATAAATTAATGATATCCTCTACAAAATCCATGATAGGACATTTACTTGGTGGAGCTGGGGGAGTTGAAGCAGTATTTACAGTTCTTTCCCTTGTTGAAGGAATAATCCCTCCTACTATAAATCTTGAAGAACCAGATCCAGAGTGTGATTTAGATTATGTACCAAATTCTGCTCGTAAAGCAGATATTAAAATAGCCATGTCTAATGGTTTTGGTTTCGGTGGAACTAATGCATGTTTAATTTTTAAAAAATGGGAGAACTAAATGGAGAAAAAAAAGATAGTTATTGCATGTGATCACGCAGGATATTTTTTAAAAGAAAAAATAAAAGATTTTTTACAAAAAGAAGGACACGAAGTAGAAGATATGGGTTGTTTTTCATGTAGCTCTGTTGATTATCCAGAATACGGAGTTAAAGCAATAAAAAAAATTTTAAATAAAGAAGCTGAATATGGTATTCTTATTTGTGGAACTGGGATAGGTATGAGTATTGTTGCTAATAGGTTTTCTGGTATTAGAGCAGCTCTTTGTAGGGAACCTTTTACTGCAAAAATGGCAAGACTTCATAATAATGCCAATGTCCTTGTTCTGGGAGGAAGAATAGTAGGAGATGGTATTGCTATAGAAATAGTAAAAACATTCCTTGAAACTCCTTTTGAAGGAGGTCGACACGAAAGAAGAATCAACCTCATTGAAAAATTGGCTGAGGAAATAAAAAACGAAATGCAAACCTGATGAATATCATAGGAATCGGAATAGACCTTCTTTATGTTCCAAGAATAAAAAGACTTTATGAATGTTATAAAGAAAGGTTTCTAAATAAAGTTTTTGCTAAAGAAGAAATTAAATATGCTTTAAAAAGAAAAAATTTTATACTGCATTTAGCCTCTTCATTTTCTGTTAAAGAAGCTTTTTTTAAAGCAACCGGTGGATATTCACCTTTTTCTTTTAAAGAAGTGATTCTTAAAAGAGAAGATAATGGCAAACCATATCTGGAATTGAAAGGGAAGGCTTTTGAGATATTTAAAAAACTTAATGGTAATAAAATTTTGGTTTCTATTTCACATGAAAGAGATTATACTATTAGTATAGTTTTTATAACGGGGAAAAGCTATGAAAGTTGTAACAGGTTTTGAAATGCAGGCACTTGATAAAAAAGTAATAGAAGGAATCGGAGTACCTGCTGAGGTTTTAATGGAAAGGGCAGGATTAGGAGTAGCTGAAAATATTAAAAAGTATTATCCACCTGAGTTTTATCAAAGAGTTATAATTCTTTGCGGTCCTGGAAATAATGGCGGAGATGGGATGGTATGTGCTCGCCATCTTAAAGATTTTGGATATAAAGTTTTCGTATTACTTCTTGCTGATGAAGATAGATATAAAGGTGAAGCTTTAATAAATTTGAATATATTAAAAAAATTAAATTTTCCTACTTTTAGGATTTCTTCGGTTGAAGAATTACAAAATCTTTTAAAGCTTGAAAAACCTCATATTTTAGTGGATGCTTTATTTGGTACAGGTTTAAAAAGACCTATAGAAGGTTTTTATAAAGAAGTGATTGAAAAGATTAATGAGTATAAGGAAAAAGAATCTGCAAAAATAGTTTCAGTAGATATTTCCTCAGGTGTATGTTCAAATACAGGACAAATCTTAGGAATAGCTGTAAAAGCAGATTTGACTGTTACTTTTGAGTTAATAAAAATTGGACATATTTCTTATCCTGGAAAAGCATATACAGGAAAATTAGAAATTGTTCCTATAGGATTTCCTAAAGATATTATAGAAAAAGAAAGCAAAAGAGATTATATAGATTGGGAATGGGCTAAAAAGGTATTTAAGCCGAGAGTTGGATATACACATAAAGGTACATTTGGTCATGTATTGATTTTAGGAGGAAGCAGGGGTAAAAGTGGAGCAGGGCTTTTAGCAGCTCTTGGAGCGTTAAAAGGTGGTGCAGGACTGGTTACTTTAGCTTCTACTATTTCTTTACAAAAAATCTACTGTTCTATACTTCCAGAAATTTTAACTTTGGGATTGCCTGAAAATTCTTATGGTGAAGTATCTTTTGAATCTTTAGAAGAAATTTTAAATGCCTGTAAAAGAAAGAGTGTTTTAGTAATAGGGCCAGGATTAGGATTAAGTGAAGAGATGAAAAAATTATTTTTTACACTTTTAGAAAAATTAGATATTCCAGTAGTTATTGATGCAGATGGATTGACTTTGCTTTCAGAAAATCCATCAGTTCTTAAAAATTATAAAATTCCAAAAGTCCTTACCCCACATCCTGGAGAGGCAAGTAGATTGTTAAAGATTTCTAAGGATGAAATTTTAAAAGATAGGTTAAAAATTGCAAAAGAATTGGCAAATCTTACGGATTCAATAGTAGTTTTAAAAGGACCCCATACTATAATCTCCTCACCTGATAATGAAGCAATATCTTCCATTGATGAACCAGGACTTTCTCAAGGTGGCACAGGTGACGTTTTATCAGGATTAATAGGAGCTTTTATTGCTCAGAAATATCCTCCATTTTTAGCTACTGCTCTTGCAGTATTTTTACATGGAGAAGCAGGTAAATATCTTAGCAAAGAAAAAGGACCTTTTGGTTATACAGCTACTGAAGTAGCTAATGCAGTTCCTTTGATCTTAAAAAAGTTATCTTCTTAAAGCATTATATCTTTTTTTATCTTTTGCCCTGACTTTTGGGAAAAGATGTAAATATCTTCGTTTATTTTTTCTGGATTGCAAATGTATTTCGTAGCATTTTCAAATATTTCTGCATTAAGCTTCACAAAAGATAATTAAGGAATCCTAAGATCATGAGTTTGGATGTATTTTAAAATGCAAAATACCAGATTTGTTCAAACTTGCATTAAAAAATTAGGCAAATGATGAATAGTATGGTAAATTGTCAAAATATTTGTCTATGAATTAAAAATTAAAGGAGGCTAAAATGTTAAAAAATGGAGAAAAGGGAGTGATATTACAGCGAGATAAGGAGACCTATGCTATTGTACCTCATATACCCTTAGGTGTGATTACAGTTGAATTTTTGCAAAAACTTGTAGAAGTGGCGAAAAAATACGAAATTAAAGCTATGAAAATCACAAGTGCTAATCGGATTGCTCTTGTGGGTCTTAGAGAGGAGGTAATTGATGAAGTTTGGGAAAAACTGGGAGTAACTCCAGGAGCTGCTATAGGGCTATGTGTGCGGAGTGTAAAAGTATGTCCTGGTATTACTTTCTGTCGTCTTGGGCAGCAGGATTCTTTAAATCTTGGTGCTAAGCTTGATAAACGATATCATGGGAAAACTTTACCTACTAAATTTAAAATCGGGGTTTCGGGATGTGTAAACGATTGTGCAGAAACATGCATAAAGGATTTAGGATTTATTGGTAAACCTAAGGGATGGACAGTAACTGTTGGTGGTTGTGGAGGTGCTCGTCCAATGCTTGCTCGTAAACTTATGAAAAATCTTTCTACAGAAGATGCTTTAAAAATTGCCGATAAAATTATTAAATTTTATGAAGAAAATGGTAAAAAAGAAGAACGCTTAGGACGCTTTATAGAAAAATTTGGCTGGGAAAATTTTTGTAAGAAAATTTTAGAATAAAAGAATTTATTTTGGCTCAAAATATTTCAAATTTGTTGTGAAAAACTTTTTACCTACATGCATCGGAACACTACAGCCTTCAAGCCAAGTATCTTTAAAGACCTTTTCGTCAGCCCAAGCATGAACAATTTTTGCAATTATAAGTGAGTGATTTTTTGTTTTGATTTCTTTTTCAATTTTGCATTCAAGAAAAGCCATTGCCATCTTTATATGAGGAACTTTGGTTTTTATCCCATCTTCAAGTTCAATTCCCAATTTTTTAATTTTATCTATCTCTCTTCCACTTGTTGTTCCGGCTTTCCAGATAATATCAAGTTTCTCTATAGGTAAAACATTCAGTGTAAATTCCTTAGATTTTGAAAGAAGTTCATAGCTATAATTTTCTCTACTTATGGCTATTGCAATTGTGTCATATTCAACCGGCATACTCCAGGCTAAGGTCATAACATTTGTTTTATTTTGATGTTTTGTAACAAGTAAAAATACTACTTTTGGATGAAGAACTCGATATGCAAATTTCATATAAATCACTAATACACCAGATTTTATAATTTTCAATTAATTTTTATAGTATTTTTAATCTAAAGGACGTTGTTTTAGAAGGGCTTCGACTTCCTCTGATAAAGGTTTTATTTTTTGGCCAAGCAAAGCTTTTAAGCGTAAAGCATTTGGGACAGCCCAGCCCAAAGCATCATTATCAAAATACACATAACCAGGGAGACCAAAATGTAAAAGTTTTTCTTTCCACATTTGAAGCTCTTCTTCAGTATAACAAGAACGATAAAGTGTGCGAGAACCATGTAGCCGTATATAAACAAAATCTGCTGTAAGTTCTTCTATAAGAGATGGATAACGACCTGCTGTATCTGAGATACAAAGGGCTACATTTGCACGCCGAAGGAGAGAAAAAAATATAGGATTATTAAAAGTTTTGTTTCTTACTTCAATAGTAGTTTGATATTGAGAATCGAGCAACGAGAGGAATTCTTCTATAAGAACTTGATCAAATTTAAGGCTTGGTGGGAGTTGAAAAAGTATTACTCGAAGTTTTTCTTCAAGTGGGGCTACAGTTTGATAGAAACGTTTTATTTCTTCTTTTACATCTCGTAAACGACGCACATGGGTTATAAAACGATTTGCTTTTACTGCAAAAATAAAATTATCTGGTGTTGATTTATACCAATTACGAAATGTTTTTTCTTTAGGTGAGCCATAAAAAGTAGCATTTACTTCTACTGTATCAAAATAAGTAGCATAAAAAGAAAGCCATTTTCTTGGTGAAAGTTCTTGAGGATAAAAAACCCCTCGCCAATGAGAATAATTCCAACCAGATGTTCCTACATGTATAATTTGCATGAATATTTATGTATTATATAAATGTATATCTCTTTGTGGAAACGGAATAACAATTCCTTCTTTTTTAAACCGCTGGTGTATACGCTTTATAAGTTCATGTGTGACAACGCCTTTATTACGTGGATCATCTACCCAACAAAGTAATTCAAGATTTATAGAGGATTCTCCAAAGTTTCTATAACGGACACGTGGTTCAGGATTTGTGACAATATGTGATACCTCTTTAACTATTTCAAGAAGAACTTTTTCTACTTTTTCAAGATCAGATTCATAAGCTACACCTATAGGAATTCTTAATCTAAAACGTGGTTCTGGTGCACTTTCATTAATGATTTTAGAATTTGCCATTATTGAATTTGGAATGGTTATTAATACATCATCTCTTGTACGAATACGTGTAGAACGGATACCAACATCTACTACTTCTCCACGTTCTCCAGAATCAAGTATGATATAATCTCCTACTTTATAAGTTCTATCAAGAAAAATGGAAACCCCGCCAAAAAAATTAGCTAAGGTTTCTTTAGCAGCTAAGGCAAGAGCAATACCTGCTATCCCTGCTGAAGCAAGAAAAGGTGTTAAATTGATATGCCAGATAAGTAAAAAAGCTGCACATCCTGAAACAGCTGCAATAATAAATAAAAAATTTTTTAAACCAACGATTACATCTGTCCCCAAACGTCCCGCTTTTTTAAAAAGAGGAAGTTTTTTCTGTGTAAACCAATTAATCATTCGAAAAATACCGATCCACCAAATAAGAACAATTATGCTTTTTAAAATTCCTGAAAGAATAAAATTTGTCTTTTCTTCTATTTTTATTATATGAAGAATATGGAGTGGACCGCAGAGTGCTATACTTATTACTGCGGGTCGGTGAAAAAATTTTATAGCATAGTCATCAAAAGAAACTTTTGTCCAAGAAGCAATACGACGCAGAATACGGTCAATAAAAAGATCTACGATTTTAGCTAAAATTAAATAAAATATAAGTAAAAAAATAATAAATAACCACGAGTGGGTCTTTACATAAATGGTTATTTCTGTAAATCCATCAAATTTCATAATTCGTTATAGATTAAAATTTTTAAAAATAAAATCCCGATTGTTTAATTAAATCAAAATTTATTGAAGTTTCAATCCCTGCAATTCGATCCCTCTATACATTCACTTGGTCATTTAGAATTTTTATAAAAACAAAATCTGACATGAAATTTAAAAAATTTTGATTTTTATTTAAAGGTGATTAAATTAATTAATATAAAAATTAGAATATGGGTTTGGAAATTATAAAAAAAATTTATGAAAAAAAAATCGAAGAAAGAGAAAAAAAGAGAGTTGAAATACTTAAAAAAACCTTCGAAGCTTTAAAGGAGTTATCTAAAATAGTTTCGTTTAAAGAGGCATATATATTTGGCTCAGTTACTAAGCCTTACCAATTTGGAGAACATTCTGACATAGATATAGCTTTTAAGGATTTTGACAGTAATAAAATTTTTTACATGACAGCGTTTTTAAGTAGTTATCTTTTAAGAGATGTAAATGTAGTAGATATAGAAAAAGTTCATTTTAAAGAAAAAATTTTGAGAGAAAGTATAAAATGGAAGAAAAATTAGCAGTTTTTTTAGCTGAAATATCTGCTCAATTCAAAGAAATTTTAAAAATCCATTCTCTTATAGAAAAAAAAGCAGAAGAATTAAAAAGAGTTCCTAATAATGAAGATTTAATTATTAGTTTAGCATATAGACTTCATAATTTATATTGTGCATATGAGGATATGTTTAAGATAATAGCG
>Ga0190367_1000303_pt1 | contig 37443 bp, 46 predicted proteins | sample 4872181011_MG_FD_171838 | JGI IMG/M metagenome (GOLD analysis project Ga0190367, IMG submission 171838) | Hydrothermal vent microbial mat bacterial communities from Southern Trench, Guaymas Basin, Mexico - 4872-18-10-11_MG | ecosystem: Environmental > Aquatic > Marine > Hydrothermal vents >... | reverse complement strand
CTCCTAGAAACAGAAACATAAATATCCCAAGACAAAAACCTACGCAAAATAAAGGTCTTACCAACCTTCCTCCTACCATAAACCAAAAACCAGCCACCACGCCTCCTCAAAAACTCAGCTTCCCACCGCTCAACAATAAAGCCATTCACATTCTCACCAGAATATTCCCATAAGAATATACCCAACAGAATAAATAAATTTTACTCAGCCAACCCCCAACAAGAAAGATAACAAAATTACTGCGAAAACCCCACTTTATATTGGCTGAGATTATCGATAGAGCTAGTTATCGCTTTAAATGCTTTCTCGCTAAATCTAAGAGCCCCTTCACATACTTTAGCCTTGCTTTAACCTGCCCTAGCTTCAGCCTCACCTCATGAAAGCCCTCAACATGCATGAAATATGCATGGCCCCAATCATCATATATTCTTTCACTAATTCCCCAAGCTTTTCGCAGCTACATCGAGTAATAGATTTCTGCCGTTAACTGATTTAGTTTTATGAACACCTGATAGACTTTGCCGCCACCTCTATTCCCAGTGTTGGTAGTATGAATGTTGTGTCAAGCAATACTTTCAACGTATTTTTCTTGTTCTTCAACACTTATCGCCTCTAATTCTTCTTGTGTTATTTTTACGAATTTTTTACTTGATAGTGCTAATTCTATTGGATCCGGTATTAATTCAATAACTACTTTATTTCCAATTACTGTTAGTACTGCTTTATCCCCCTCCTTTATATTAAGTGCCTTAACAATTTTTCTGGGTAAATATATGATGTATTTTTTACCGATTTTTATTTCAGCTGACAAATTCAAGTTTCTCCACCAGATTTTAAAAACCCATATTCGAAATTTAAAGATTTCAAATTCATACAATACCCTCCACTTCAACACTTCATATACTATCATGTCCAAATATCACCATATGATACTTTTAGGTGATTTCAATAGGTTATCAAATTAAGGTGCTCCAGAAATGTAAGGCTACCATTCCAGCTGAAGTTAGGAGTGGGCTATTCATGCAATGGCGATCCAAATTATTGGCTGATACATCTTTTAATATAATGAATCTGCAATTACCATTTTATAGTGGTTTGATTGCTGATTCATGTTTATTTATAGTTATTTGGGATTTTAGTTAGGTATATTTTTATTTGTTGTTTGAACTTCGGCCATACGTCTAGTATTTTTTGTATTTGTTCTCTTATGAATATATCTGTTATCCCTCTATATTTATGTACAAGAGTATGCCTTGCTATCACTAATTCCTTTAGTTCATTTGCTACTTGTTCATTTATTACCTTGTTTTTGAAGCTTATTATTGCTCCCAGAAATAGTTTTGCTACTCCTCTCAATTTTATGCATGCTGCAAACTCTATTAGTGAGTATACGGTCCACAAGGTAACTATTAATTCTATTCCCACAAGTAGTTGCCTGCGCACTATCCTGGTGATACTAACTTTATCATAGTAGAGATGTTGATGAAATCCATGCTAAATTAATAAAAGTTAAGATAGCTATTAAAGAGGAAGTTGCAGCCATAATGTTTGGCTACTTAATTCATCCCTCCACCAATACTAAAGCTAAGGAACACAGCATTTTCCTAACAGCTTCACACATGAGGTAATCATTCATTGTTCCCTATATTGAATATCCCTCCACTGAAAACATAAATGCAAACACATAAAATAGTGTCATTCAACAAAATAAATCATGCAATTTACTTCTAATCAGTACTTCAAAAACTTTATAATGCTGTATTACAATATGTATTACGGCGAACTAGCTTGAAAAGCGTGGTAATTTCCATTAGAATTCCAAGAAAGCTCAAGAAGGAACTCGAAGAACTCAACATCAATGTTAGTGAAGTTGTTAGAGAACTACTTGAAAAATACGTTAGAAAAAAGAGGGAAAAAATACTGTTGGAAGAGCTTAAGAAGCTTAGAGAACATTTAGCAGGTAAAATAGATCCAAAAACCATAGCCAAGCTCGTAAGAGAGGATAGAGAGAGACTATGAAGTATCTTCTCGATGCCTCAACCCTACTACCCCTAATACTCGATTATGGAGAGAAAATAATTGAAATAACAACAAAAATAACATTATACACACTAGACTTGACAGTCTACGAAATAGGAAATAGCCTCTGGAAACTAATACTACTCCTAAAAACTTTAAGACAAAGAGATGCAGAAAACATAATTCACGTTCTAGGAGAACTAATTAAAACAAGAATAACAACAACAATAAGATTTGAAGAACTTAACCTACACAGAATTATTCAAATAGCAATCAACGAAAAAATGACATTCTATTATGCATCATACATAGTAGCCGCAGAAAAAATCAATGCAACCCTAGCCACCGAAGACAAAAAATTAAGAGAAAAAGCAAGCAAATACGTGAACACAATAGAATATACAAAAATAAAAGAAACAATAAATAAAATCCTCACCAATAACAATCCACAACCACACATTACATGACAGTAATGATTAAAACTAAGTCCTGTACACCATCAATAAAACAAAATTAATAATCAAACCAATCAATTACCAATATTACAAATTTAGAAGAGAACACCATTAAACCAAGATTAAAAGCAGGTAAAACCACCGTTTTCAGAACCACATCCTAACCAGAACTTAAATAGAAAGTAAAACCTAAACCCCTAAAACCAATCCCATTGAATAAACGAGGTGGAAGCGCATTGAAATTAAAAGGAGTTAAAGATAGCTAAAAGCATTTACATAATTCAAAGCACTAAGAAAAAGCAAAATAAACATTCAAACCCAAACTACCAAAATAAACAATGCACACAACCAAGAAGCTCGCAAAGCTCGACATCCCTAACCAAAGAATAGGAAGAAACTCTAGAACAAGAGAAATCTATCTTCAACTTACGAAAACTTAAAATTACACGAAAACCATTTAACATGGTGCTCAAAATCATGAAAGAAATCACCATTAAAGTTGACAAGAAAATAATTGAAATAGTCAATGAAATGATAAAACTCAAAATAGCCAAAAACAAAGAACAGGCATACAACATGATAATCAAAGCAGGAATAGAGAAAATAATAGAACTAATAAAAAGAAAGGAAAAAGAAAAAATAATGAACCTCCTACTCACCGAACTAACAATGGATCTTTTATCAACACTCAGAGAAGAATGGCTAAAAAGATAACAAAACAAGAATTTTGAAGTATTTATAGAATGAGAAAGAACTTAGAGCACAATTAAACGTTAGAAAATTCAAGCTAATCTACAATTCAATAAATCACACTGCAAGACACTAATCTACTTATTCAATTAAATGCGAGAATACACATATACTTACAAACTACAATACTCTTCACGAAAGATAAGAGGGTTCACCATGAAAAACATCCTAGTAGAGCAACTTAGAATTAAAGAGTTTAGAGGTATACGGGAATGCAAAGAAACCATAAAACTCAACAAAATAAACATCTTAATTGGAAGAAACAACTCTGGAAAATCAACAATTCTAGAAGCCCTATCACTAATACCAACACCAACAACACCCATACCAGTACTTGATAAATATAGAAGAAGGATAGTAGCAGAAATTCACGGCGGACCAAGATCACTAGTATATGGATATGATGGAAAAGCAACGATAGAGTACTATTTAGGAAGAAATGTGCTAGCATACCACATAGATACCCATGGAAATTTCAAAACCAGTATTAATGAGGAAGCCCCCGCTGGCAAACTTGAAGATGTCATCGCTGAGATAATGAATGTGGAGGAAGAAGAGTTTGATAGTACTGCGCTATTCATACCAAACGATACAAGATTCCTAAGGGAACTCGAAAAAAGAATAGTAGAAGAAAAATATTGGAACCGCGTAGTAAAGTGTGGGGCTAATGTAAGCATTATTAGTGATGTAGTTTCAAAGGTTGTTGATGATGTTTATACGGAAGCCTTCGTAAGTTATGGCGACCTACGCTTGAGAAAGCAGTTAGATGGTCAACGAGTAATCTACGTTAAAATTGAAGATTTAGGAGATGGAATAGAAAGGATGCTTACTAGTGCATTATGGTTAGAAACTTATAGGCCAAAGCTCGTTTTATGGGATGACTTTGAAGCTAGTGCTCATCCAAGCCTAATAAGAGTAATGCTTGAATGGTTAACTTCAAGAGAATGGCAAGTAGTACTAGCCACCCACAGCATAGATGTACTAGCAGAAATAATAGAACTCAAACCCAAAAACACAAACATAATACTGCTAAGGAAAACTAGAAACGATGAACTACACCACAAAACACTCTCAATCAGTGAAGTTGAAAACCTAATGCTCTCATCTCAAGACCCAAGAAAAATCGTAGACCTCCTCGAACTCTAGGAGGAAACACATGAAATTTACAGAAGCAACACATCCAGTCCAACTAGCTTCAAGTAAATTCACACTAGTTCTCATAGGAAATGGAAGAACAGAAGTAAAAATACTCAAACATGCTGCAGAGCAACTTAATGGCCAAAATAAAAGTTAGTACTAGCATCAACCAAAGCTCTACAAGTTCTCAGACACATGGATCCAAGACTAGGAGCAAAAGGAATAAAACCATTAATAGCAGCCCTAAAAACTCTAGCATTAAAAATGAAGAGAAAAAGCATACAATTTAATGAAGCTAATCGCCCTTAAGTTATAGAACAATACTTAATCTAAAATTCAATACGAAACATCTTCAATCTAGAGCAGGTAAAAGTAAAGTTGTAAAGTTAGTTAACCTTGTTTAGACCTTTCCTTTCTCCTAAGCTTTTTAGCTTCCTTTAGTAATTCATTAGGACTCAAAACTTCATCTACACCAGAAAGTATTGGTGGTTCCTCAACTAAACTAACCACACCTATACGAGGAATGCCCTTCCGTTACCCTTAATTACTCCTAATAGTATTCTTAACTCTTGATGGCCTTAAAATGCAAGCTTAAAGGAGCTAATGGAGTTAGTGAAGCCACTTTGAGGTGAGTTCATGAAGTTTAACTTAGACCTTCTGGAAGCTAGGATTAGGGAGATTAATGAGGCTTCACAGCTTCTTAAAGAGCTTTTAATGAAAAAGTTTGAGGAATTCACTATTCATGAAAGGCTTTCGATGAGATATTTATTAATTCAGCTTGTTGAGGCTGCAACTAGCATATGCGTGCAAATTCTATATAGTCTGTTTAATGAGAGAGCAAAGGGATATCCCGACTGCTTCTCTAGGTTAGGAGCAAAAAATGTTATTCCAGAAGATTTAGCATTTAAGCTTGCATCAGCTGCGAGACTTAGAAATTTGCTTGTTCATAGATACTGGGAAATCGTTGATGAAAAAGTTTATGAGCTAATTAAGCGAGGAATGAAAGACTTCGAGGAATTTATAGTGCATATAAGGAGGTTTTGTGAGGCGTATAGGGATGAGTGAGGAACTCACTAAATTTGAGTTCAAGCTTTACAGATTATCTCCTAAGGAGAAAAACACCTTGCTTAATAAGTTGAAAAAGGAGTTAATGAGTATAGAGGATATAGTATTCGCTTATATTCATGGGAGCTTTATTGAGCTAAATGAATTTAGAGACATAGATGTTGCTATTTGGATAAAAGACTCTAAAAAAGCATTCCACTACACAATTGAACTCTCAACTAAACTTGAAATTAAACTCAAAACACCCATAGACATACACGTGCTAAACGAAGCACCCCTACCCTTCAAATACCATGTTTTCAGTAAAGGCATACTTCTCCTCTCCAAAGACGAGAATTTTAGATGGAGGAAAGTTGATGAAGTAGTTAGAAAGTATTTAGACTTAAAACAGTTAGAAAAGCATGCAATTAAGCAAAATAAAATAAAACAAAAGAATTAAACTAATTCCAATCTATAACTAATTAAAAGTAAAGCTAGAAAGGTGGCTAACAGTATTCTAACAGCATCAATCCAAACAGGTAAACTAAATAAACCAAGAAATGAAATACCAATCAAAAATAAACCAAAAATACAAATTAAATCAACTAAACCAATATTGATCACAATTCCCTCCTCACCAGATTTGGTGAAACGACTCAAAACATCAACTGCTAATTCAGTAACTTCACTATCAGCATGAATAACGCCGCGCAAAATACCATCACGAACAAAAAACAATCTATCTAAAACATTATCATCCAAATCACCAATACGCTCTAAAATCCTTTCTCTACCAAGCCTACCAAGCATCAACCTCTATTTTAGGAACAATCCCAACAGCAACTCTAAAATTACAGGTATGCCGATAACCAAAACTAAAATTAATGTCGAGAAAAGAACAGCAACTGAAAACATTGAAAGTTATTAATAAGCTCATTGAACTTAGCATCCCTAACACTCAAACCCCTCTCAACAAGAGAAACATACAGTAAACTTTCGTTTACTAGAATACCCCAATCAACATGAAATCACACCTAAAATTCATCAGCAAAAACATTTAAACTTCCACGTCAATCACATTAATTATCCTTTTTAACACTAAGAAGTTTAAGAATATTAATGAAACCTAACTATTGCTAATCCGCTTAGACTTAGGAGTTAGATTGATGGTGTTAGAGTTAGGCTGATTAGCATTAAGGTTAAATTTATGATTAAAATGTTCTCGTCCTATTCTAGACTAAGAGCAACCACTGAGGGCTGGAAAGAAATAGATTATGGTGATTTAAAAAATAGGAAAATATAAATATTACCAATTAAATATTGGTTGGTATGAAATCTAAAATGGAAATTAAACTTATAGACGATCAAGGAAGATTAGTACTGCCAAAAGAATGGAGACAAAAATATGCTAAGAAAAGAAGAATAATATTGAGAATAGAAGGTGAAAGGATAATAATAGAACCCCTCAAACTCCCAGACCTAACCAAGTTCTTTGACTCCATTGAAGCTGAAATTAAATCAGACCTCTCCAACTGGAAGTCTGTGAGGAGGGAACTACTTGAGATTCGTTGATGCAAGCATCTTCGTCCATGCATTCATAAAACCCAAAAGAAAACTTAAACCACATGAAATAAAAATAAAGGAATCAGCTAAAGCAATAGTGAAGAAGATAAATGAAGGCGAGAAAGTTGGCTTAACCGTAATACAGCTAGCCGAAATCGCCAACATACTAGAAAACTACATGCCACTTGAAGATGCATTACAAGTTGAAGAATTCCTCCTATATGCTCCAAACGTAAAGATATATGGAGTCACAAAGAAAAACTGCATAAAAGCCCTGAAAGTAGCTAAAAACAAGATAGTAGGATTAAACGATGCAATAGCATACATAGTAATGCTGGAAAACAAGGTAAAGGAAATATATTCCTTCGACAAAGACTTCGACAAACTAGAAGGAATAAAAAGAATAACTCAAATATAATTGAAAATTAGGATAATATTCTTAACCATTACAGTCGAAAGATAATGCGTTATACTAAATTACTAGAAAAATTTAAGCAAAACTTTTATAAGAAACGTGCTGGAATCATAGGTGATTAAAGATGCCAGTAGGTCAATTTTTGCTAATTCTCTTCTTATTCATCCTCATGGGATTTGGTGTTGCTATGATCTTCTGCTGTGCCTTGCCATATCTTCAGAACAAGATTCATGGAAAAAGAATAGCATATATTTCCCTACCATCTAGGGAAGTGGGAACATGGTTTATATTTAAATTAGAAACCAACGATATTTTTGCTGCTTTTAACCCCATAAATGTTTCAGTTTACACAAGTCCTTGTGATCCCAATATTAAAAGTATTCAACTAGAATTCCTCGGAGCTTCCTCTTATTTTCCTGGTGACTATAATTTTTCAGATCCATACTTCTTCCCAGAGCAATTTGAGAAACTTAGAAAAGCAATAAGCAGCAACATCCTTATTCTTAAACGAAATTCTCCAACAACCTTTGCGGGAAAAATACAAAACCTAACATATAGATGCGGAGGTGAATTTGATATCGGAATAACAGTCACATATAAGAACGGAAAAGTCGTTGGTTATGGAGTAGGAAATACAAATTTTGTACTCAAAAAAGCAATTAAAATTTCACCACCAGAAGCCCTGATACAATTAAGAAATAGCAATCTCACACTAGGATTATCTTGGATGGCAGTAGGTTTAACATTAATCGCTATTGGACTTTCAGGACTAATAGATCTGCTAATTCAAACATTAAAAATATAAGAATAAATTTATAAAAATCCAATTTTAGAACCAATTAAAAGCAAAATCAAATATACAACCAATGGAATTCTAACTGCATCAATCCAAATAGGCAAATTAAATAATCCAAGAAATGAAATTCCAATCAAAAATAAAATGAAAATACAAGCTAAATCAAATAAACCAATATTAATAACAAAATTTAAATGAAATCTGTAAGCTTTCTGGATCTGTATCTAGAAATCAATCTAATACATTTCTCTACTCTTTTACGGACAATTCTATCAGTTTTAATTTTAGGTTTTTCAAACAAATATTTTCGAGCATCAATATTTTCTTCAAGAAAAATCCCTCTAACTCTAGCTACTTCCAATGCCATTTTCTCTGCATTATATAATCTAACTGCTTCCTCAAGTTTACTCTTCCCACTCATTCTCCCAATAATAACATCATTGATTGTAACATTACCCCATTGTAATTCTGGCAAACTGCTTCTTAGGGTAAGTGCCTTTTCAATATTTAGATAAGAATAGTTGGTAATGCTCAGAATCTTTTTTTCAACGCTTCTTTGCTTTACGATATCAGCTATATCCTCGGATAAAATAAGTCTTCGATGATTAGGTCCAATTATATCTATTCCTATAAATGGAGAAACGAGGTCGCGTGCAGTAATTTCATCATATTTATGAGAAACCTTACTAAACTTAACATTAACACCATAAATAATGACTGGTTCATCAATATCCTTCTCTATCTCCTTAGACAATTTAAGAGCAAAGATATGCTTAGAATATCTCGTAACAGGATTAGAACCATCATAATCAACACAAATAAGATTTGTAAGCAAATTATTATTCTTAGTAGCCATGTCAAAGTATACCTTAACAATCTTATCACATAAATCCCTTGACACTTCTGGTATTGAAAGAGCTATTGGCTTTCCAATAGTGGAAGCAGCCTCCAAAAAACCTCGAATTATAGGGAGAATGTATCGCTCATTAACACGATTAAAAATAGGAGTACATAAAACATCAATCTCAACTGCTCCGAGAAGCTCTAAAATACGCTCTCCAATCTTAACTGGATTTCTAAACCTAGAATCAGGTTTAGCTTCAATTTCAGGTAAAGCTATAACAAGCTCGTAGTCCAGAGCTTTTCTTGCAGCCCTTCGAATCTTATAAGTAAAAAGAAGCTCCTCATCTAAATCAGACCATAAACGTTTAAGTTTATTAGGAGTTAACCTAGCATAGACCTCCACTACACCTCTACAATCCTTAGACGTAATTACCTTATCCTCCCTAGAATTGCCATGCAAAACTCTTACTGGAGTATAAAAGGTACCTCTAAAGTGACTTATCTCCAAAACTCTACCAGCAACACTTTCTACATCCTTAACATATCTTGCCTTAATGGTCATTTTACAATCCTCAAAATAAAAAGCAATAACCTAATATACAAACTTTCCTTTACAGTTAAATGCGATGGCAAATAAAGCAAAAAAGATAGAAATCAGCAAGATACTAAGCAAAATAAGTGAAGAAATGGGCATTGAAGAGTGGACCCTATCAATATTATATGCCTCAAAACAAAAAGCCTTAAAAAGCAAAATACACATCCAGAAAGCATTATTTCTTGCCTCAAAATACATAAGTGAATTAGAAGAAGAATTAGAATTCAAAGCCTATAGACTAGGACCCTATAGTGAGGAAATAGAAGATATCATTGAAATATTAGAATCTAGTAATTGCATCACAAAAAATGAAAAAGGAATAATCTTAACAAATAAAGGCTTAACAAAAGCTAAGAAAATCTGGGAAAAACTTGAAGAAGATAAGAAAATCATACTCAAAAACATTGTAGAACTAATAAACAATCTAGATAAAGACGAACTACTACTATACATCTATACAAAATATGATTTCGAGGAAAAATCAGACGTTATAAACAAATTACTGAGAAAAAGAAAATTCATAGCATTAAAAATGCTGAAGAAAGGCGTAATATCAACATCACTAGCAGCAAAAATTGCAGGAATACCGCTAAGAGAATTCATAAAATATGCCAAGGAAAAAGGCGTAAAAGTCTATGTTGCAGAGGCCGACGACCTTGCCATCCCAAAATAATAAAAAATACATTTTCATCATAAACTCATCAACAATAATAACCCTAAATGAACTTAATCAAATAAACCTAATCAACAAAGCAAAAGGAATAGCATCTGTAAGCTGATGCTCACCAACCCTAGGCCTCGTCCTCTTCAAAGCATCAAAAAGTAATTCGTTAAAAAGGTAAACTGCCACAACAGCGTTGTTACTCGGTGGAACTTTTTGGTTTCTCAAGAATATCCTCAACAATGATGAAGTCACCGACTCGTTTCCAACAATAACCCCATACATTTTAGGATTATCAACCAAATCATACAGCAAAACACTATCAACCGAATGCTTATTCACGTGATCAAGCATCATCAAGAGATTAATTTTATGATTAGGATAAAGGATGTCAACGCCAGCATGGATGAAGAATTTATCCGTAGTCATGAATGAAGCAGCTCTAAGAACTGCATCACCAAAACCCTTGGGGGAAGGCTGATTAATCATTAATATTATTGCATGACTCAAGCCTCTCATAAAAAGCCTTAAGCCTAGAAGCTAATTTGAACTTCCGAATATGCTCCAAGTACTCAACACAATTCCAATCTAGAGTAAAGTAGTCTTCAATTACACACTTGCCACGTCCAACAATAAAGTAGAAATACCTAACACCCACATCATATAAAGCATCAAAAATAAAGTGTAAAACAGACTTAAACTCAAAGCATTCACCATCCCTAACAGCTACAGGAAGCATCCTAGTACCTAAACCAGCCGCAGGAATATAGCAGATTCAACCACCATAAAGATCTCCAATGAATAATATAGCTTAAACATTTAAAAGATGAACGGCACAAACATTAATCTTAAATTTTACAAGAAATAAATAATTTTATACTAAATATAAATCTTTACTTAAAAATACTTATTAAGTCTAATATTTTTTAGTATTTAGTCTAATATTAAATTTTTCTATTATCTTCCGCCTATTTGCCATTCCTATTTCAAATCTTTCGGAACTACTCATATTATAAATTGTTGAAATTAAGTCTTTTAATTTCTCTTTGTCATGAGGGGCATACAGCCATTTTCTTTCTAAAATCTCAGGCACACCTCCTACATTCGTTGCAATAACGGGTAACCCTGAAGACATTGCCTCCAGTACGACGGTTGGCATGCCTTCAATTTTACTATTCAGAACAAATAGATCCAATTTATGATACCACATAGGGACATTATCATAAGGGATCCTTCCATCAAAAATTACGTTTTTTGAGATTCATTGATTTTACAAGAAGCTTTAGTTTATTCATTAATGGCCCATCACCCCCAATCTTTAACACTATATTGTAACCCTCCGCAATCAATTCTCCAACAGAAAGGATAAGTTCTTCAAATCCTTTTATCGGAATTAATCTACCAAGACTACCTACAACAAAGGTTTTTCTAGCTCTATAATATTTAATGGGCTTGATTTTTTTCGCATCAACAGAATTGTAAATAACGACGCTTTTGCTTTTAACCTCGGGAATTAACCTAATTAACCTATTTCTGATAAAATTACTTACACAAATTATTAAGTTACAATTTTTAGCGGCATACTCTATTCTATCTCGCCTAGTTAACCAACCCTCATAAAGCTCAGTTCTATGACATCTAACAATTACAGGTTTTTTAAAGTATTGAAAACGAGTGAGATAGTATGCATGATCACTTAAGAACTCAACAAATATGCAATTAACTTTCCAAGCTACCTCAGATAGCAGTTTTATTAAATATAGTCTTGCCTTCAACCTATCATAAATTCCTAAACCTGACTTAAAATAACGATTTATTACTTTAAAATTATATAATTTTTCCATATAATTTCATAAATTTAAATAATTCTCTTTGAAAAAGTGAGTTTAAGTTACTTACAGACAGGAGAACTTTCCCCATATTAAGCAAACCCCCACCTCATAATAAGTTAGAGACAATTTTTACCTTATCTTAAAAAATCTTTTATTTTCCCATAAATTTGAGATAATGCACTGCGTAATGACGGATTTAGAAGGCTGACAAATAAAAACTTTGCATATTTCATTTTTCTTTTGTCAAAGAAGGCTTTTATCAGGAAATATCTTCCATATTTGATATTTCCATTATAAATCAACAGCTTCCCAATATAAAAATAATATTTATGTTTTAGTTTCAGTGACTCAATTTCGTCTAGATACTTGCAGAATATCCTAAAATGACTAACAACTTTATGCTTATACTTGAGAGAAAGCCTATCACTACTACCTACATAGCATTCTACTAGTGGTTTAGGAACAAGCTTGATAGGATATTTCTTAGCTATCCGCAACCACATGTCATAATCCTCATGCACCACCAAGCGTTCATCAAACAGACCTACCTCGTCAAATATCTTTTTGGGTACAACAACTGATGAACAAGGAATAAAATTTCCATTTAGTAGCTTATCAAAAACGTAACCTTCATACTTCGGAATTACATCCACAAAACGTCCATTTGCTCTACGCAATCTACATCCCGTATATACAAGACCTATTTTTCCATCATAAGACCAAAAAATACGCATTTGCTCATTAAGTTTTGAAGGAAGCCATTTATCATCTGAGTCAAGAAAAGCAATAAATTCCCCACTGCTATGTAGAATTCCAGTGTTCCTTGCAGCGGAAACACCTTTATTCACTTTATGTCTAACATACTTGATCTTAGGATTTTTTAAGCATTCTTCCTTTAAAATTTCCATAGTATTATCAGTTGAACCATCATCAACTACTATAATCTCATAATCTTTCCAAGTTTGTCTATAGACACTTTCAAGCGCTTTTTTAACCAAATGACCCCTATTATAGGTAGGGATAATAACTGAAACCTTAACCACAGTATCGACTACATTAACAAACATATTAAAAATTTACTAGCATCATAGCCAAATACATGAAAGGATATGACAATATGAAGAAACATGAAGTTAAACCAGGTATCATTCTAGCCGAGGAATACAAAGTTAAGCCTGAGCATGCAGCTAGGCATATAGGATCAGAGGAGGTGAAAGTTCTGCCAACGCCATCCATGATAGCATTCATGGAGAGAACAGCGCTAAAATGCATTCAAAATCAGCTTCCTTAAGGCTACATCACAGTTGGAGTAGGAGTAAATATAAAGCACTTAAAGCCAGCACCAGTAGGAGCAAAAATAACTGTATAGCGGAGCTAATAGAAGTGGAAGGCAGAAAATTGACATTTAAAGTTGAAGCAAAAATCATGGAGCTGGAAAATAAATTCAAAAATGCGCTGATTTCCCTAAAGAGGTGAAAGACCCTTGACAAAATAGTTGAAGCGTGGAGCCGCGAACTCCAAGCAATAAGCTACCTAAACTCGCCAACACTAATGGAGTCAATACTACTAGTAGCAGTAGACAATAGAAGTGAAATCGAAGAGCTAAAGGAGAAGGTAAAGCGGATAGCTGGTGAAGCTGAGAAGCTGAAAGAAGGATTAAAAGGTGAAAAGCGAAGTTGAAAGGCTACATAATAACAGTGAGCGTTCGCAACGCTAGCGTAGCTATTTGGCTGAAAATTTTAAGTGGCAAAGCCGTGAAGATAACTAGAAGCTACAAGCCAGACCTCTATGTTAAGCCGACCCGCATGAACCTAAGCGAATATGGAGCCTACTTGAAAAAATCCCCACATCCCATAAGCTAAATCTCGAACTTAAGAAGGTAAACTTCAACTCGAAAAGAAAGATCAAGGTAATCCACGCCCACGCTGAAGGAGAGAAAAGCTACAGGACGATTTTAAGGCAATTATCAGCTTACCCATGCAAACTCTACAGCTACGACCCAGCCCACAGGCAGAAATTAATGTTCAAGCTAAAAGTTCCATGCCTAAACCCAATCGAATACGACGAGTTTAGCGGAAAGTTTAAGGCAATTAACGATGGCCTAAACTTGAAGCCGCCTCCAATAAGCCACCTAAAACTAGATCTGGAAGTAGCATGCAAGGACTGGAATCTGAATCCAAAGCGCGACCTAATCAAGCGAATAATCCTAAACCGTATGAAAATATTAGAATTCTAGAACACTTAGAGAGGTAGTTGAGGGGCTATAGGGATTAAGCTAAAATTTTGCCTAAGCATCTATTAACCTCACCATTTACTAAACTAAAAAATAATGATCTAGGTAAAGATATTATGCTTAATTTTTGACAATATGCTCATTAAACACTGTTTTAGTTGAGGTAGCTTCTCTACTGCTTCGGTATATATGCCGGAATGAAATAATTTTGACCGTATAATGTATATTTTCTCTGCATCTTCTTCGTTGACCCCGCACTCATGTACTAAAGTATTGGTCATTTTAGCTTTTTCTCCTTCCTTTCCCTTCTTATAGCCTTTGTACTCTGCCCAGATTTCTAGTGCTATCCAGAGGTGGGCAAACTTATCTATTGGATCATCTTCAAGTAAAGCCCAAGCATACCATCTCAGAAACCTAATAAGCCGCTCATCGAGATCCCGCATTCTTTTAGCCTTCTCACAAATATGTTTTAAATGACTCTCTCCTATAGCCACACCCAAAACAACTTCGTCTTTTAATCTTACAATCTCGTGCACCCCTATAACTACCGCTTTCCTAGCTTTTGCTACATGAGGTCCCATTACTTCAATTATATCGATATCATCAACTCTTATTGCAACATTTGTATCTAAGAAAAAAGCTGCGCAGATACTATTCAGAAGCTTTTGCGCCTTATCTTTTGCTTCCTCCTCACTATAGGCTTCAATAGTAAAGGACACTTTAATCCTATTCTTTTGCGTTTCTAAAGGGTCAAATACCACATTATCTACCGTAACGGGCTTTTCCAAAGAAATATACCGATCTTCTCTAGATTTAAGAAATGCTTCAATCCTATACGTTCTAGGCGCAGACATTATCTAACCCAACATATTGTTTATAGCGCATTCTAATTTAAAAATATATATAACTATAACAGTAGACATTAGAAACTTATAAAGATAAAAAGGATATAGAATTCATCGAGACACATCAAGGACTTTTGTATAGCATTACAGTACTAGTCGCTACCTCATTAGGCTATGCCTACAATAAGAAGAAACCTTAGAAAAACCTCCATCTAAGCCTATTATGCTGTTGCACTTTATGTCTCTCAACAGATCTAAGTTGATCTGGTCAATAGGTCAGAGCCTGATGTAGTACTAAAGTCTGAAATTAGACACGATACTGGTGGTAGTGAAAGATACTTTAGCAAGCTTATTAAGAGACTGCAATGCAGAATCAAGCAAGACCGTAAAATGCCAGAGCTCCTCTTTCTAACAGTAATTAAGAACACTCCCATAGAAGACTAACCGAGACCCTACAGAGGTTTACTCAAAAACTTAGAGAAATAGGGGTTTCCAAGGCAGAGCTTGGAAGAGATATTTACATTGTACTAGCACTTCTCTATAGGGGAGCTTATACCAGCAACACTCGTAAGAATACTCCCATCAGCATCACCAGCAGGATCGCTCATAGCTGCCTAGAAACCGAGGAATGCAAAGTTACATCTATCCATAACACAACATACCTCGAAACCTGTTTCCTATGAATAAGAAATATAATACATAGCCAGAGACGCATAACACAGATGTAAAGAATAGCGTCTTCAGATATCTATGTACAAGTATTCAAAGAACCCATAGACGAAGTAATCAGAGAGAATAAGAACAATCCCAAGAAAGCAAAAGAACTAATAGTCAATGAAGTGCTTAGAGAAGCGGAGAAAGCATTCAAACCACAAGATTACCAAGAAATAAAGATGTACGCTGTTAGAAGGCTTACAGAGCTAGGTATACCCATTAAGGAGCTAGAGGAGGTTCTGGGGTAGAGCTAGATCAGCTCGATTTTCGTGCATGTGGAGGCTCTGGATAGTAATGCTTCTCTCATAGCCTCCCATCTCCGGTAGCGAGGGCTGGACTGTGGAGAAACATGTTGAGGATACTGTAGCTGGAGGTACCTGAATATTCTTGGGAAACCTAACCGTATCGCTGACATGCTTCGTGTTCTGGGTTGTGGTGGCAAAGCTTGTTGGTGCTGAGAGTATAGGTATGGCATCGATGGTCATGAGCTCTGCTTCAATCGCTGCAACACTCACCTCAGCAGGCATGAACTTGGCTGTCATAAGGGAATTTGCCGCCAAGGAATTCCAGGCCTTCACATAAACACTACTACTAGCAGTGTTAGCAGGCGGTCTAACCATCACCATATCGCTACCGCTCATAGGAGGTCTAGGCTACAGCCACCTAGCGGTCCATACATTATTACTAGCCTTCCTAACCGTCATATCAGTACCATTAACCTCATCCCTAATAGGCCTAGAAAGGTTTAGAGAATACTTCACAGCAGTGGCAGCGGGCTCAATAGCTAAACTCAGTATGGGAGTAGCGTTAGCCCTCCTAGGGCTGGGGTTCCTAGCACCACTAATAGGCTACATAGCATACCCGCTAACAGCATCCATAACAGCACTAGCCATCCTAACTCACTACTAAACGCAACACTACCAATAGGGACAAGAAGAAATGCCGAGCCATTCGCAGAAAGCCTAAGAATAGGCCTAGCACTAGCAACACCCATCATAGTGGCAGTCATAGCAACGCCGAAAACCATCCTAACACTCATAAACCCAGAGCTTATGGAGGGTGCAGATACCCTGAGAATACTTATGCTCTCCGTAACACCGCTAGCAACATTAACAGCAGCTATAACAAAGCTGAACAAAGAGAAGAATACGAAAGCACTGGCAACCATAGGGATTGCAAGACTAATAGCGTTGATAGCACTACTCCTACCGCTGACAAAGACCCTTGGGATAGCGGGTGCTGCGACGGCCTACCTAATGGCAAACACCCTGCTATTACCCATAGCATTAAAGCAATTACCCATTGCAACAAAGAACATGGCCGCGCTATGGAGCTTACAAGTAGCCTCAGCACTACTCAGCTACGTAGCTCCAGTAAGCGAAGTAGCTACAACCATCATGCTCACGACGACATCGATCGTAGCAATGCATATAGCCAGAATAGCAACGCTGAACGAAATATTCAGCATAGTTAAAACTGCTATAAGCACACTTCTTAGGAAACCATAAAGCAAGAATCCCTCAAAACCTACTTGATCTCTTAATCACACCTCTTAACATGCTCTCCAGCCATTGAGCCCATCTATCCCCTTTACACCTCCTCCACTCCCAGACAAGGTAGAAGATGCAGAGAGCAAAGGTAGTGGCAGAGATCTTGAGACCTAGCTCGAACCAGTCTTGAGGAACATAACGGATAACAATCGTGAGGTTGCCTGTAGCATTGATCCAGAAGCCATTGATAACACCATAGACAGGGATAGACCTTACCTTTTCAATCAGTCTACCTTCTTTGTAGACCCTAGCCTCCCAGAGCGGATCATAAGCCTCAGCAAAGACAAGCATGAAAGGCTTCTTCGCTACTACCTCTACCCTCCACAATGTTGGATCGATGCGTTCATGGTGAATGACCTTGGCGGGATTCTCCTTCACCTTGAATAGATCTTCTATAGTCATTCTAGAGCTAGGCGATCTAACAGAGTAGATCCATACAACATCGAGGTATAGAGGTTTCTTAAGTGCTTCTACACGAATAGTATGCTCACCTTTCTCAAGGTATATAGGTCCTAGATAATAGAATCTAGGAGCACTCGAAGATACTATGAAACTACTGTTGTCAATCACAATCCTCGCACTGCCATTCAACCTCACAGCCATCATGTAATAGCCATTTCTAACAATCTCGAATCTCTGCCATGCATATTCACCTGTTTTTAGATACAACATCTCGCCGTTACTAGCATTGATGTCTTTAACTACCTTAGCTTTTGTTCTAAACATATCTGATTCGGCTTCGAATAGATAGATAATGGTCTTATTCTCTAAGAGCTTCTCAAACTCCTTAACAAGCTTATCATATTCTTCAACAGGTATCAGAACAAAGACATTAACTGCATTGAAGCCCTCAATATTCTCTAGTGTTATCACATGTTTACCAGCCTCAAGCCTAGATATGCCCAGATCTCTCCACACAAATCTATTCAACTGACTAACAGTGTTAACCTCAGCGATGAGCCTATTATCGAGGTAGATCCTTATAGCGCCACCCTTCTGATTCTCAAAGTAACGCACAAAGATCTTGTACTCACCAGACCTAGGCGCATCGAAAGGCAGGCCCAAGGTAACACGTTTAGCATACTTAGTAACGTCATAAACCTTGACATAGTCGACCATAATGATATTGGGCAGAGGCTTATCCGTTAAATGTCCATGCCAAATCTGAAGCTGAACATAACGAACGCTATTACTGCTAGGAATATAGTTAAATACAACCTCCTTCCATTCAAAAGTACCATCACCAACACCCTTAACGTACTTAACATCAATAAGCTTTCTACTAGAGTCAAACTCAGCGATCTTGATATGCACTTTATGAGCATTAATACCACGAATCCTAATAACGAATCGATAAGCATGATCGGGATCTACAGCTATTAATGGTGACTTAACAGTTTTCCAGCCCCATGTAGAGTTATAGAGTCTGACCTCAAGAATGCCATCGTAACATACTTGATTCTGTAACGCATTGAACTGTTTAGATGGAATGTAACGCCTCCATAAGGAGCAATCATCTTGTTTATCAAACGTCCAAACCTCAATAAGATCCTTATCAGTAGGATGTGTATCAGCAAGGATGCGAAGTCTAGCCCACGTAAATATTAAGCCATAGCCATGATCAAACTGCCAATTTTCAATGTTGAGCTTCTTTAGATAAGGATGCCACTCGCCATGCAAAGGATCGGTTGTAGAAGCCCTTGACCAATATTCATTTGGCCTATGGTGAAGAGCATAATTATAGAGCGGCACTACTATTGCGCTATGTTGGTTAGGATTAAAGATTAGGAAATCTCTAGAATCTGTATCCATTATATAATCAGCTCTGGCGTAGAGGCTCTTTGCTTCGTAGCTTCCCAATGGTAAAAACACTGCTATAGAATTTGAAATATTAGTTATAGAGGTCACTTTTCGATAATCCGTTAAGAATGATGTATAACTAGGCGAATACAATTGCTTCATTACGTTTATTTCATACAAGCTTAAATTATGCCTCATTACCTTAACAATGTATTTTATACCGATATTACTAAGCAAATACGCAATTGCAAGTTGATTATGTAGGGATTCTGTGACGAATAGTCTTAGCCACGATGCTTTATAGTACGAAGGTATACAAAGTGTTTTTAACTGAGTATTTATTCCGGGATGCTCTTCGTATATTATTACGGCTTTATCATGATTTAAGAGAAGTGGATTCACTGTGACTGGTTTCAAGGCCCCATTTAAGTCGCCGGTAAAGAACGGCGAAATGATAGGGAGAATAATAGCCAAGAGAATTAAGAACACTATCTTCTCGTATAATGTTTTTCCCTTTACACGCTCTAACAATTCGCTTAACATTAGGGAGAGTAAGAAGCAGTAATAAAATGGCAAGAGCAAATTCCACTTGTTAGGACCTCGAAACATCCATCCTAAAACACTTGATAATGGAGCGTCAAAAACAAACCAGTAATAGAAAGATTTTAGAGGAGGGTTGGAGCCCTTAGCGAGAAACCATGTAATTATTGTAAACAATAGTATTGTTATAGCGAAAATTTTCCTAGTTTTATTTCGTATTATTAAGAGTGATAGAGGCAAAGACATTACTATTATAAGAACACAAATCTTAACTAACGGAAGTAAATTCTCGTATACATAACCCAAGCCATATCTGTGCATCCAATATGATGTTAATGAAAACACATTAAGTAATGATGCATGCCTGCTTAAGAGGTCTATTACCTCGTAGTTCAAAACATAATGTATTACCTTCTGTGCCTGCAGCGCTGATATACCTTCCTTCAATACTTGCACTACTGTGGGCAATATCCATAAAGCATTAAGAGCCGTGTATACAGGTAATAATACAATCACAAGTTTAAGGGTCTTGTAGACAAAGAGCCTCTTATTATGTTGCATTACCAAGTATGAAATCCATACTGCAATTAATGGCTGAGCCCACAGCACAAATCTAACAGAGGCCGACATTAAGGATAATACAAGTGCTAATAGTATGATGCTAGGTAGGATTGCTAATAGAGTTCTTTGGCTTATTTTATCTAATGTTTCCATCAATATGTACACAGCCAATGGAATAAATGAGTACATCATCATAAGTGCTACATGTCCTATTCTAATTGCCGTTATAGGGTTGTACGCATAGATTAGTGATATTATTATCGAAAGAAAATGATTACGAGCTAGCCTAAAGGTAAGCAAGTACATTGAAATATAGGATAGAGAGAATAATGTGAAAATAATTACGCGTGGAGCAAGATAGGAATCCAACATACTTAAAGGTGTTTTATAAATTAAATGATTTAATACATCACGCTCCTGAAGAATAGGATCCCATGTAAAACCTATGAATCTATTACAATTCTCAGGTGCCTTAAAGTCCTGCCAAGCAATGGTTCCATACGTTATTAGAGTTATTCTAAAGAATACTACTGAAAACATTATGCTGGTAAATATAGCCACGAAGAAAGCCATTTTACATGTTTTGAACACAGAAACGTATCTCCTCATCATGATCACTCTACATTCTAAATAATTCAAAAATTAAGAACAACGTAATATGCGATATACTAAGTTCGCTATGTCTATTATAGATTTTACTTCAGGGATCTCTAACGATAAAGATCCATTATTATAGAGGATGAATGTAGAATCCATTGTATGATCAGCAATTTTAGTTCCTAAGAGTTTACGATTAACAATTGCATTTCTAAGATTAAGTAATTTAGTGGATACTGTGTATCCTTCATAAGGAATTAAAAATATGTCTGGGGCTTGCGGGTCATTTGATGTTATTATCTTAAATTTCTCGTTCAAGAACTTCTTTAACATTAATTCTAAGTAATCATTTATCTCATTTTCCTTGACAAAGATTCCAAAGGATGAGTAAGATAGTGCATATGCTTTAGATGAGTATATATTGATATCTTCAATAACTCCACGTAGCTTCATGGCGTCACGTACTTTTTTCTCAATTCGTGTATATATCTCATTGCGTATAATACGTATAGGAAGACGTAGGATTAATCTAGCCACATGCATTCCCAAGTTCTTTATTAATATGTATTTATACGATATTGTTTTATTTGGTTTTAGTAGGCCTATATTTTTAAGCCATGTATTGACTAGAAATACTTTTCTTATGGTATGAATTCCATGATCAGAAGTTATTATAAAGACGTACTTTCCGTCAGATGTATAACTAATCATATAATTGAAAACTTCATCAATAAATTCTAAATATTCTCTCAAAAGGTTAATCGTTTTCTTAATTTTGAATTCATCCAACATATAGTGTGCTAAGTAATCATAAGCTGTGCTTACAAATATACTCAGGTCATATTCCGATTTCTCAAAGAATTCTTTGAAAACCTTAAATTTTGTCATTTCATGGTTTGTGAATTCATGTACTAAGGCCTCTTTATCTGATTGTGAGCCTAAACTGCTTATCAGTAGTACTCTTGTAAGCATGTCATGCATCTCTTTAAACATTACCTTCATACCCATGGATACTACATCAATGTAATACCTACGGGGATAAACTGCACTACGATCGAATTTAGGAATTAGTAGTTCTCCACAGATATATACTCCGTTTACCTCCCTAGCCGGATAAAATACGGGTACACCTACTACTAACACCCTTTTACCTTGCCTTGATAATCTATTCCATATAGTCTTTTGCCATAACTCTTTGCTTGACAAATAAGGATTCAATCTTATAATGCCTTCTCTAAGGGCTTTAAGGTCAAAAAAGTCGTAAACCTTGTGCTGATGAGGTTCTAAGCCTGTGAACATCGATACCCAAGCTGGAGCTGAAGAAGGAGGTATGACACTGTTAATACTTCTTTTTATAATACTTTTATTTAATACCTCTTCAATGTTATTCAGTTTAAGTATTGAAGAAGCTTTTTCAAGAACCGAGAGACTCAATCCATCAATGCCTAGGATAATTACCCTATGCATAGTACAACACCCTACCTACATTGTACGTACTTTAATTAACTCATTTTGCCTCAACTTGAGAATTATATTGAATGCTTCTATATAATCGCGGTACATATTAACATTGACATTGATACTATGCCTCATAATATAGGCATGAGCTTTTCTAAATCTTTTTGCAACATGCTTAATTGCATCAGTTATCTCAAGTTCATTACGTGGAGGTGATGGTTTCAAACCTTCTATTATGCTAAATATCCTGCTATCGAAGATGTATATGCCTGTACCTCTCCATCTCGAAGGTGGGTATAAAGGCTTTTCCACAATATCAAGAATTCTGTTATCTTGATCGAGTATTACTGAGCAACTGTTCCTAAGTTTTTCCTCATCCAATTCCTCTACAACAGCCTCAACAACCCATGCATTATTACTAACAAAAGTATTTACTATACCCTCAACGTCTGTTCGATGAAATATAGCAATGTCATCTCCTAATATGGTTACAAACGGTTCCGATATAAAGTCCTTAGCCAGGTATATTGCGTGAGCTATGCCCAAGGGTTCCTTCTGTTCTACGTATTCTATACGTATATCCCAAGCACTTCCGTCTTCAAAGTAGTCCATTATAGTTTCCTTCTTATATCCTACAATAATAAATACCTCCTTTACACCGAATAACTTCAGGTTCTCTATTACATATTCCAGTATTGGCTTGCCAACAATAGGAAGCATGGGCTTGGGCAATATCTTCGTATATTTTAGCTGCGATATTCGGGTTCCTTTGCCAGCTGCAGGTACTACACCATATTTTAACCTTATCGTATTCATATGGGTTCACCTACGGGGGGTCTTGAGTGAATGTAGAATCTCTTACCTCTATGTTGTTCTATAATATATCTAAATAAAAGGACAGGGTTGAATGGATGCAAAATTTTCTTAAGTTCCTTATCACTTATTTTCCTTAATGCTTGAACCCTAGGTCTTTTAACCCTCATGATATACTTTGCGTTTATTAAAGCTTCTTTTATTCCTCTAAATATAGCTTTTGATACCCAAGGTTTTTTGAATATTGCAACTACTGCAATCATCTTCAGTATTTGTAGAAATAGGACTACTGATAACACTTTGATAAGCGTGAAAGCTTCATATACTTTAAGCAATGTATAAATATGATTGCGAGTGTAATTTTTGATATTCTTAAGTTTACGAACAAAGTAATGTGCACCTACAGTACCTCCACGAGCATGATAGACTATCGCCTGAGGATGAAAGACAACTTTGTATCCTATTAGCCATGTTCGCAATGATAAATCCATATCGTCATACTCCATGAAGTAGTCTGAATCAAATCCTCCAATTCTAAAGAAAACATTACGTCGTATGGCAAAAGCCATACCTTCGGCGATACTTACGATCCAAGGTTTTTCGAGCGGTGCATACCCATAAGCGAAACCAAAGATATCGATAAAGTTCATGGCAGAGTCAATAGTTTTTCTATCGTAAAGTGATAAGCTATTAAATTGAACTATACCTATATTTTGGTGATTAATAAATAAGTTGACAACTTCTTCGAAAGCTTTAGGTGAGACCTCTATATCATTGCTAATGAATATGAGTATTTCGCCCTCAGCTATTTTTGCACCCTGATTATTCGCAGGAGACCACCCAACGTTGTATCTATTCTTAATTACCTTGTATCTTATATTGCTAGATTTCATCATCTGTTCAAAATAATCTACACTGCCATCGGTAGAGCCATTATCCACAAGTATGACTTCCATTCTATCTTTGGGATAAGTACTCTTAATTATACTTGGTAAACATACTTCGAGCCACTTTTTACCATTAAGATTTGTAATTATTATCGAAATCATTGGAAATCTGTTCGGATTTTTATCAATTGCTTCTGGTAGTTTATCAATCTTACTCATTGTTGCCCACCGGTATTATTTCATCACTTACGTATGGTCTTAGTTTGAAGCAGTATAAGGGCAACTCCGTACATAGAATCCAACTGTCAATACTAAAACTTACGGTGTCACAACTCCGATTGCTAGTTGATGATATTACCTTACTTCTTCTAATGCGGTCCTTAACAATGAATTCTTTCTTCATTTACATCACCTATAACTCCTTCCTTGATGATTTGAGTAATGCATTAATATATCCCAAGATCGAAGCAACGTATTCTAAGATTTTCAACACTATAACTCCTATTGCTAAGTGCTGCTTTTTCCAAAACCTTCCGTTAAGGAAAAATAGCTTGAACCTGTAAATGGGATTAACTTGTTTCTTAATGTGCTCGTTGTATAAGTCTTTGTACTTATTTATGTAGATTCTAGCAGTCCTACCATAGTAGTACTTTTTCTTAAGCCATTTTAACAACGAAAAGCCCTCTTCGTGATGTAAAATGTATGAATTTATTCTTGCTCTTACGTTATAACCTAGCTTCTCTATTTTGTATGGCAGTGTTGCTTCTTCGTAGAACACTGTATCTTCATCGAATCCTCCTGCTTCTAGCGCTAGGTCTCTCCTGAAAAATCGTGCCGATTCTATGGGTGTTCCTGCATAAAAGCTTCTTTCAAAGTCTCTAACCTTAACCCAATAACTATTACCTACAGATCTCTCCGGAATTACTATACCACCTATTCTCGGATTGGATTCCGCTAGCTTTACGCATTCCTCTATAACTGTCGGTGTTAACTCCATGTCGGAGTCTATGAATAATACGTACTTGCCTCTAGCGAGCCTAAGCCCAATATTCTTAGCCTTCGTTCTCTCTCCACGTACTTGAATAACTCTAGCTTCATAGCTCCTCGCGATCTTTACCGTTCTATCCGTACTAAAGTTATCCACTACAATTACTTCTACGTTCTTATATGTTTGTCTTTTTATTGACTCTAGGCATATTGGCAACGTCTTCTCTGAGTTGTAGGTGGGTATGATTATCGATACCAGTAATTCATCCATGTATGGCTCCCTCAATTGTTTTTAGAAAGTTTTCAGCTACCTTATCCCAGCTGAACTGCTGTGCATATCTATACGCGTTCTCTGCTAGCCTATTCCTCAGATCAACATCCATTAATAGCCATACTATTGTTTTTGCCAACTGCTCCATGTTTCCTGTCTCTACAAGCATGCCTGTCTCCATGTGCTTAACAGAGTCTCTAAGTCCTAGTACATTGTATGCAACCGTTGGCGTTCTACATGTTGCCTCAAACACCGTTTGTCCCTATCCTTCTCTTATCAATGTGTAGATTAGAATTTTACTGACTCCGTTCAGTCTTCGTAAAGGCCTTAGTCCAACCCATTATAGATGATGCGTCACTATGTATGATGGCAAGCAAAATCAGCATGATTTTCTATCTAATGGTCTATGTTAACGAACTCTATGATTTGCTGTGCATTAACTATTAAAAAGTGCAAAAGTTATGCAATTAATCACCTATAGTACATAGGTTAAACTAATATTAGACCTTGCGTATCCGCCATAGCATATTACAATGATACATTACATGATCGTAAAAATACAATTATATTACAGAAGAAGTTAAGCAGCGGGCAATGACCTAGCGATACAATTATGTTTCATATATGGCATATAGTTGAGCATAGTGTGCTCATGGTATTAACGTATGCACTTCTTTTCATGGTTCGACATACCTATATCAAACAAACTATCCATCTTCAAAAGTATTTTCTCGAACTTGTCTGCTGAGGTATCCCAGGAAAACATCCTTGCCCAGTTTAAACAATTCCTAGCTAATCGTTTCCATAGAGTTATGTCTTCATATAATGCCAGCAAAGCCTTTACCATAGCCCTTATATCGCCATACGGCACTAGTATACCTGTATCCAAATGCTTTATTGAGTCTCTCAACCCAGGTACATTGTAACCTATGGCTGGTGTCCCATGAGCATTAGCTTCTATCACTACTTGTCCCCATCCCTCTCTTATGCTTGGAACTAGTAGTACATGCGCACGAGATAACCATTTTCGTTTCTCCTCTTCAGATAAGTATCCCGTGAATATTATGCATGGACGCCCATATAGTTGTCTTAATTCGTGCAGGAGTTCTCCTCGTCCAATAATTACAAGCCTACCCTTACCTCCTAATTTTCGATATATTACAAAAGCCTTTATTGCATGCTCAGGGTTTTTAGTAGGTGTTAGCCTGCCTACGAATACTGCCGTAAACTCCTCATCTTTTTCTGGTATTCTCTCTAGTGGTCTATAACTTAGTCCGTTTGGCACTATGTATATCATATGCGGAGGAATACCAGCATTTACTAGATCTTGTTTTGCTGAATTAGATACAGTTATGAATGGTACCTTCAGTTTCGCATACAATTTAAGGTAGAAAGCTTCGTTAAAGTATAGAGCCATGGCTATGAGTCGGGGCAATTTGTATGGTAAGACAGACCTGTAGAAGTTCTTCGATCCCGTATACTCTACCTGATGTCTTAATACAACAACAGGTTCCTTAGCATATAGGGGTGTAAGCCAAGCTATATTTCCATTTATCTCCTCGACCACTACATCGACGTTGCATTTGAGATACTTTGTATAATAATAGAGCGCATGTATGTATACATACTTTATGTTACCTAGGCGTATGATTTCAACTCCATCCAGTTCCTCTCGAGAAGATGCATTAGGATAGCGCGAAGATATTAAAATTACTTCGTGACCCTTCTTAACGAGTCTTTTAGCTATTTCATGTGTATAGACTTCAGCCCCTCCTGCTTCAGGATGCTTTATATCTTTCCAGTTGAGCCACAAAATCCTCATTTTTATCTCATCTCACCAGTTATTTTCCTATATCCCTTTACAACATCCCATAGTAATTGCAGCGTTACCTTTAAGGCGCCAAGTGCTGGTAAGGGGTCTTTGAGGTCAATAATATCGTCGGGGTACGCTAAGCTTTTTATGAATTCTTTTAAAATGTTCATTGTATTACGCCCATCTTTAATCGATGCATAGAACCATAGAATGTGGCCAGGTATCAACCACTTTTGCTTTACACCAACTTTATAGCTATACACCTCCTCCACATCGCCGTATATAAACATCTTATAGAGTAAGTATGGAAAATCTACACCAGCAGTTATAGCTAGAGGTAACGAACCCCAAGGTCTTCCGTTTATTTCTATTAGTTTAGGTGTTCTATCTCTGGGATCTAGCTTGAACTCCGCCATTGCTAGTCCATGCCATTTTAGTGTTTGTAATGTGTATGCTCCTATTTTGGCTATTGTGGGATGGTATGTGCTTTCCCTTAGTGTGCTTGCTCCTCCTGTGGTTGGATATTCTGCGAGTCTTTTGTGCATAAAGTAGGCTTTTATTTGTCCGTAGTTTAGGAGTGCTTCGTATCCGTATGTTGATCCTGGTATGTATTCCTGTATCATTGGGAGTAGGTTTAGGTTGATTAGTTCTTTGTTTTCTTGAAGTATTTTGCTATACTTTCTTACGAGGTCTTCCGGGCTGTTTGCGTAGTTTCTTTGGGTTACTTTAAGGACTTTGGCCTTATCGTTGTGCCAGTAGGTTTTTCTTCTTGGTTTTATGACAGCTGGATACGTTATTTCTTTTGCTATTTCTTTTAATTCGCTTGGGTCTTGTGGGATGAAGGTTTTAGGATGCGGAATTTCGTGTTTTCGCGCGTGTTGTATTGTTTTGGCTTTGTCATAAGTTTTTATGTATAAGTTGTAGTCTGGTGCTGCTACAATTGTATAATCTTCCAGTTCTTCTTTGTGGTATGATATTATTGTAATTGTGAATTCACTTATTGGTATGAGCAGGTCGTAGTTACCTTTTGAGAGAATTTTTATTATAAATTTGATGAATTTACTCCAGCTTTCCTCTGGTGATGGATATAATAGCCGCTTTTTTACATAACGAGAGAGTTGACCTGTTGTTAATTTTGATGAGTCACCAGCTATTATTTCTATTCCTTTTCTGCCTAGGGATCTTATGAATGCTAATGCAGATCGTTCGGAGGCATCGAGTATTAGTACTCTTGGCGACATTATGCTATGCTTTTACTAAATTCTTGCATATTTCTATTGCTATAGTGGGTATGTGGACTATTATTGGACTCTCCTTACCAATTATTACTCTTTTACCGCGTAGCAGAGCGTTTCTTAATTCTTCAAGATTCTCCGGTTCTTGAAAGATTATGGTTTTTGCTCTGCCTATTTCTATTGATAGATGAGCATCACTTCCTGCTGCTTCCGATTTGTGAAATTTATGGGCTAGTGTCTTTGCCTTTATATTTGCTTCATGAGAGATACGAGCGTTAAAGGTTTCTATGAGATCTATACCTTCGATTAGATTCAGTGGTAAAGGCTTTCTTTTTCTGTATGGATGGGCCAATATGGTAACTGCATTGAGTTCTCTTGCATGGTCTAGGAATTCTGCATAGTCATTAATTCGCTTAGGTTGTTCTGTTATAAAGAGACACAATATATCATGATCTAGGATTCTCATTTCGACACCTGGAATCACCATTAGGTTATCCTGCTTTGACACGGCATTTAATGTGGCTAGAGCCCCTCTTATAGTATTGTGGTCTGTTATTGCAATAACGTTTAGTCCTCGTCGCTTTGCAACTTTTATAATTTTTTTGGGCTCTAATAATGAATCTTGCGAATATTTAGTATGTATGTGCAGGTCTGCGATTATCATGTGTAGAACTCTTTTAAGAGATCACTGATTGTTGTGAAGTAGTTTTTTTCAAGTAAGTTTCTAAGCTTCTCTGGCGTGATTTTGGAAGCTATATAAGGTAACTTTGTTATATGTTTTAATGACAATTTTACCTTCTTGGTAATTAATTGCCAGGGATGAATAAGCAATACAACAGATTTACCTTCCTTATTATAGGACCTTATGATATTATTGAGTAATCGCGAGCTTAATAAACCCACAAAGAGGCCTGAACCAAAGGGTATTTCGAAGTTTTTAAGCGCATAGATAAGATGTCTTGGAAAGCATATATTAACTTTCTTCTTCAAGAGTGGATATGTAGATACAGGCACCTCCATTATTTTTTCCTTATAGACTATCGGTCTGCCTATAGGGGCATAAGTTGATGAGCTATACTTAAATCCGTACTTAGAGAGTATCGATAAGGTAGACCTTGGCAGGATCATTTGCGGAGCCCTAAAACCTTTTGGTTTAAATGTGTTAAGGAAGTTGCTAGACATGAATATTTCCTCTTCTAGCGCTTTGTTGTTACGTATTATTCTATGGGTATAAGTATGGAATGCTATTTCGTGACCTGCCTGTGCTATTTCTTTTACTAGCCCTGGATACCATTCATATATTTTTCCTAGGACGAAGAATGTCGCTGTAGTGTCGTATTTATCTAATATGTTTAGGAGTTGATAAGTTGTTTGCAGTGTTAAATTATCGTCTAGTTCTTTGATTAATTTAGTATTATCATAAATACACATCCATGGTTCTAGATCTATTGTGAGACAATTTATACAAGCCATATATAAAGCCATTTTAATCTCTTTATTATTTAGTGTATGCTGTTATTATCTTGGGCCCGTTCCCTTCTTACGTATTTCTTTATAATCTATGCTTATTTCTAATCCAGTTAGCGGTTTTATTATCTCCCCTACTAGCCATGCTATGCTTGGTGGGAAGATTGCTGCCCACAATTCTGTTCCTAGTTTTTGCGTGTGCTCTTTAATTTGAATTAATGCTGTTTCTACTGCCTTTTGTTTAATGTAGGTGAGTGTTTGTAGTGCGTGGTATTGTTCTGGTTTTAGGTGGGGATATTGGTGTAGGTTTTTGGTTGCTTGCCTTATTTTTTCAGCTAATTCCTTTGAATTTATGCCTAATGTTTTCATGTGTTGCTGGCAATGTTTACAGAAGCATGTGAATAACCATTTTTGATCGTGTGGGCTTGGATATCTTAATGCGTCTATGATTATTGCTTCCGCTCCTGTTTCTATTATGGCTTTTTCAATTGTTTGTATTGTGTTTTGTATTAATTGCGGATTCATTATACAACCTGAATTGTTGAATGCGAATAGAGCTGTTTCGTTCCATGCATTTACTACGCCTTGTTTTACATCATTTGCTTTGGGTACCCATATTACTGGCGCGTAGAGTATTCCTAGTTCTTTGGCTTTTTTAGCTACCTCTCTTGACGGTGAAGTAAATACTGCATCATAACCCTCTTCATATGCTTGCTCTATTGCTTGTGATGTTGGTTTTGTGTATAATCCTTGTCGGTATTTCACGTCTTCCCCATTCCCAGTATTCTATGTCTGTAGGTTATTGATAGTAGTTCTAGTAGCATATTTATGATGTCTTTTATTTTGAATTTTGATGTTAGTTCTATTGGTTTTATTGACGGTGCTTCTGCTATCTTGTAACCTCTTATTTTTGCAGTTAATAACAACTCTACATCAAAGGCATACTTTTTGGAAAAAGTGTACTTAAAAATGTCTTCTAGTACTTGTCTTTTGAATGTTTTCGCTCCTGTTTGCGTATCTTTTATGTTTAGTCCAGTTAGTAGCCTTACTAGTAAGTTGAATGCTTTGCTTAGCAGTTTTCTTATTTTAGTTGCATGTATTTGGGATTGTGGATGCCATTTGTTTGTTATTACTATGTCTGCATTTGTTCTTTCCATTATCTTTAATAGTATCTTTATCTGTTCTGGTGGTATATCAAGATCGGAATCTAGTAATGCTATTATATCTCCCGCACTTTCCTTGAAACCCCTAAGAAATGCATGTCCCTTTCCCATGTTATTCCGGTATCCCACTACTTTTATAGGATAACTTAATTTTTTAGCTACTCTTCTTGCAACTTGATATGTGCTATCTTTGCTGCCATCATCGACTACAATTATTTCACCTTTAATATGTTCATGGTTTAGAAATCGAATTACCTTTAATAATGATCCCTCTATGTAATCTTCGCCATTATATACAGGCATAATTATTGATAACTTCTTGAGTGAAAATATTTGATTTGTATTTTTATTGTTATTTAGCATCAGATCTCTCATATTTTATGCATACTATTAACTGCAGTATTACTCCTATTACTAGTGAGTAGTATGCGTATTCTGCTAGTTTGTTTGCTATTGGTTCGTTTCCTATTGCTAGATATGTTGCTGCTGCTATTAGGAGGATCATGAATGTTATTATGAATGGTGCTCCCCAATTTTCCTTTAAATAGGTTAGGTTTATTTCATAGATTCTCTTACTGCTTATTCTTATCTTTACTATTAGCTTTTTCTTTTTCATTTATTTATTTTTTTCTGCTTATTTTCTATTTCTTTTTGGTATTTTTCTATTTGGATGAGTATGGCTTCTCTTATGAATGCTGCTATACTTGGCCAGTATCCTAATTCGTTGATTATGTATTCTATTTTGTTTATTAGTTGGGTTGGTAGTGATATTGATCGGTATTTTTTGGTTTTCTTCATTTTGATTTCGGCTTTAATGTGTGTATGGTGTTTTGGCTAGTTTCGGTTTTTCCTTTTCTTTTTGGAGCACTGCTTTTGTGCTCCTCTCTTTTGCTATGTTGACTTGTTTCGATAACATTCTCTGTAATTGGATTTTTTGTTGTTTTTTATTGTGTTTTTACTGGTATTGTTGTTTCTCTTTTTGCTAGTGCTTTTACTAGTTTGGGTATTATTTTGCTGGCGTTGAGTATTTTTATTAGTAGTGTTCTTCCGTTTTTATTGTAGTGTACTATTATGTCTCTTATTTCTTCAGCGTGGTTTAGAGTTCCTTTTTTTAGTAGTAATAGTAGTGCGTCTGCTTCTGGGTGGTATTTAACTTTGTACTTCATATCTTTCTCTCCTAATGGGATAACTTAACTTCTTATCTTCAGCGACCTTCTTAGCAATATGCTTAATAGCCTCCTCTAAAACTGCAGTAATAATTGAGGGAACTACTACATTACCCACTGATTATGCCAGTTAAATTACTAAAACTTGCTTATATTCATACTGTATTTGGTGATGTGTTTATGTACAATATTCTTATGTGCTAGATATGCTTTCAGATATTATTTCTCTTAGTAGTTCTCGATAGAGTGGTACTTGCCATGCGAAGTATTTGCCCACGCTTATCTCAGGGTCTGGGGGTATCTCTATCTTGTGTATGGTTGTCATGTTTTTGTATATTATTAAGTTTCTTTCGATGAGTATTTCTTGTAGTTTACCTTTACTAGCTGATGGTTTGCTAAAGAATATATCTATATCATTGAGTACGTTCACTAAATCCTTAATTAAATCTTCTTTCCAAAGTTTCAAGACAAATGGGTGGAATAATTTCCTATAGTGCTCTTTCATCTCTTCTAAGTTCCATTCGAACTGCTTGGCTAGTTCTACTAGTTTTCCTGGATTTCCTCCAAATAATCTCCATGTATTCTCAAGATTAACTCCTTTTTTGGGCTTCAATTCGTAGAATAGTTCTCTAAATGACTGTTTGCTTAGGTTCCAGATTAGTCTAATGTGTGCGTGTCTGTGTTTTGAAACTAAATCTAGGCTTTGTCCTTCTGATGTTGTTACGATAAAGTTTATTGCTCTAGGCTTATACTCCTCTGCTAGCTTCCATAGGAGTTCGTATAGCCATTTTACATACCATTCAATTTGGTCTAAACCTATTGCTCTTGTTACGTCATCTATGGCTACAAGTACGTAATTGTCTTTAAGTTTTCTTTTAATGAGGGCTTTTTCTAGGATTACTGATATAGCATCTGCTAATATTCTTCCAATACCAAAGCCTTTGTTTGTAAATTTATTGATGAATTTCTCTATGACTTCCTTAGCTATTTCTACTGTTTTTGATGTTAATAATGCTTTTTCAAGGGAAACTCTTTCTAGTGCATCAATGTATATTGCTATAGCCTTTTCTCCAAAATAATTATTAAACTTTCTTACAAATTCCTTTAGTAGTCTTGTTTTCCCACAGCCTTCTGGTCCATAGATATAGAGTGGTACATCTCTTTGCTTCGAGCACCAATCTCTTAAAGCTTTTAACTCCTGTAATCTATTGACGAATCTTATTTCTTCACTCATTTCTTAGTCCCTAAGTTTTTGGTTTCTTTTTACTTTGTACTTTCTATTACTGCTTTTACTTTTACTATATTTCTCTTCTTTCTTGCTAGGTTTACTAGTGTCTTTGTTAGTCCTCTTCTTGATGCATCCCATATTTCAATGTATACTATCTAGTTTTCTTCGTTTACGCCTAACATTATATCGTTATCTAGTAGTTTCTCGTCTACTATTTTTCCATCCCTTAATTTTACTACTAGTACATCTGCTTCCGGGTCATAATTTATTACATTCATCTTCCACTCCTCTTTCTCCTTCTGACTATACTTTCTAGTTAAATGCTTCCTATCATCTTCTAGTTCTAGGAATTTAATGCTCATTGCATTACCCCTAGACCTAACTTTCATGTTCTTGTAGTAGTTTTTGTGTGATTTCTCGGTACATTGGTACTTGCCATGAATAGTACTTACCAATATTTAGTTCGCTATTTTCAGCTATATCTATGCCGTGTAGTGTTGGCCAGTACTTGTATATTATTAGGTTTGAATCTATTAGTATGTTTATGAGCTTCTCCATTTTCTTTGTTTTTACTTTTTCTAAGCCATCTATGTCTTCTAGAGCAATTTGTAGTTCATTGTTTAGTTTTTCTCTGAGAATTTTGTCAATTATTCTCCTAATCTTCTTCTCGTATAGTTTTGTCATTTCCTCTATGTTCCATTTGAATTGTCTTGCGAGTTCTACTAGTTTTCCAGGGTTTCCTCCGAGTAGTCTCCATATCTCTTGGAAATCTATTTGGTTTGGTGGTTTTAGTTCTTGAAATAGTTCTTTGAATGATTCCCTATTTAAATTCCATATTAGTAGTGGGTGTGCATGTCTATGTTTTGAGATTATGTCTAGACTTAATCCCTCACTTGTTGTTGCTATGAAGTTTATTGATTTTGGTTTATATTCTTCCTCAAGTTTCCATCTTAACTCATATAGCCACTTTACATACCATTCAATTTTATCTAAGCCTATGGATCTAGTGATATCATCAACTACTACTAGAACATATTTATCTCTAAGCCTCTTCTTACCAATGGCTTTCTCTAGTAGAGTTGATATGTTGTTAGCTAGGCACTTACCAACTTCGATATCTACAAATTTGCTAATTAGTGAGTGGATTATATTTGCTGTAATTTTTACTGGAGATGATGTAATTAATGCTCTTTCAATAGATTCTCTCTCTAAAGCATCAATGTATAGAGCAATACTGTCACCGCTAAAGTAGTTAGTGAAATTCCTAGTAAATTCTCTTAACAGTCTAGTTTTACCGCAACCTTCAGGGCCAAATATGTAGAGTGGTAATGCTCTAGAAGTAGAGCAGAATTCTCTTAACCTACTTAGCTCTCTACTCCTATTAACAAATTTGGGTTCGAAGAAACTAATCATAAATCTAGCCTCATCTTGCTCATAAGTTTCGTATTGTTGCTACCATGAGTGTTAGCTGTGTAGTGATCCACATCCTGTACTGTTTAATATGCAATAGTACTAGTTCCACCATGAGTAGTAAGATGGTTACTAAGCCACCCATCATCAAGGTAGATACCGTGAATAGGACTATTGCTACTAGTAGGAGCCATGGGTTGAATAAGTGCAGGAATGTCTCTATCTCAACTAGTTTCTTATTGATGAGATCTCTATTTAAGTTGTTCCGATGTGTGTTGGTACTAGGACTACTGCTATTATGTTTAGGAGTGTGTGGTTTGGGCATTATTCATGATTTTTAGTTCTTTTAGTATTGTTTTCATTGATTTCCATGCTCTTCTCGCCATTGATAGGGCTTCTATCGCATCTTCCTCGCTATATATGTCCCATGGTGTTAGACCTCTAGTTGGTTCACCGTATGTTGTTCTTCCATGTTCTGGTGCTAGTTTTCTAGCTATTTCAGCTAGTTCTTTAGCTAATCTTCTTAGTTCAGGTTTTAAGTGCTGGATTACTTCGAGTAGTTCATGTGATGGGTCGTGGCTCCAGCTGGGGATTCTGTATAGTGCTATTATGGCTTTAGCCGCGTTTTCCGCACATAGTTGGGATGATGCTACTGTGTTCCTATAGTCCTTACGCTTAATGGCCTCTTCAGCTTCTTTTAAATATCTCGTTGCAAGCTTTACTCTGTACTGTACTTGACTTTGCGGATTGAGTTTCAAGTCTCTACAACCTCTAATGGCTTCCCATCAGCTCTTTTCCATCCGTACTTTCCATTAGGTGTTCTATATCTCACCAATTGTGCTTTCTTAACGAGCTTGAAGGCATTGTCCTTAAGTCTCCTTAGGATGCCCGATTCATCGTAGATTATTTGGCCGTCGTAGAGGATGTTGAGGAGTAGGGGGGTTACCTCTAATTCTTTCTTGGAGACCTCCTCCAGCTCTACATCTATGAGTGTTACGGGTTTTTTAATGTGTTCTGCTAGGATACTATATATTTCACTTCTAGCTTTGAAGCCCTCTAAGCCACGTAGGACGACGAGCACGTCTACATCACTCTCCTCAGAGGCTTCACCTCTAGCATAGCTTCCGAAGAGCATTAACCCTACAAACCTGTCGCCAAGGGCTTTCTTCAGATTCTTAGAGGCTCGCTGAAGACGATTAACTAGTTCTTCAAGTAATAGCATACTCTTATCATTCACGCCCTACTAGCTCTAATACTCTAGGGTAGTAGTTGTAGTCTACTTGCTTATATATTGGTGTGAGTCGTTTTCCTCTTCATTAGATTTAAAGACAGAAATTACCATGCATAGTTGTGTTAGGGTGTATCTGAGCTTATACTATCATGTGTTAGTTAATGGGTTGTTGTACTTTTAGTTCTGCTAATATTTCTTCTATGACTTTTTTAATCATTTCTTCGCTTATCCATTTTGGAATTTTTATGGTAACTGTTTTGGAGTTGCTTATTATGTTGACCTCCTTTGTGGATTGTTAATGTGCTTTTGATTTTATAAGTTTATGGGGGATGTTTTGTTTATGATTTGTTATTGTATTGCTGAGAATTGTATATAGGTAAATTGGAATTGTTATTATTTCATGTTTAATTTGAATTGGAGAATTGATTTTCATGTTTGTTTTTCTTTTATTTCTTTTTGGTATTTTTCTACTTGGGCTAGTATGGCTTCTCTTATGAATGCTGCTATGCTTGGCCAGTATCCTAGTTGGTTTATGATGTGTTCTACTTTTTCTATTAGTTGGGTTGGTAGTGATATTGATCGGTATTTTTTCTTTGTCACTTGGGTTCCGGCTTTATGGTGGTTGTGGTAGTAAGTAGTATGTCCCTCCCTCCAGGCCGAGCCATGCTATGTATGTGGGGGTTTTTAGCCATTGTTTTAGTTTGGGGCACCATGTGAAGACTCCATTTTCTTCATATATTTTCATTTTCCATTTGGCTAATTCGAGTCCTTTTTTAACTATTTGGAGGGAGGGGGTTAGGATTAATTTTCTTATTATTTGGGTGAGGATTGAGATTAGGTTTGGGTTTATGATTTTGTTTTTTATTTTTGTGAATTCTATTGCTGCTCGGAATAATGCCTTCTCTATGCGCTCTAATTTATGCCAATTTCTATTTCTAATGCCTCTTTTAAGATAACTTATTAGTTGTGTGTGGGTGAGCATGTTTATCATTTTTATTGGATTTTTTGGGTTTTATATAGGTTGCGGTATTGGTGCTTTATATTTATATATGTGGTTTATTGTTGGTGTTTCTGTTGTTTGTTAAGTGTCTTGTTTACATTGTTGTTGGTTGTGTTTGTTGTTAGTTTTTGTGTTATTGTTTTTATTAGTTTTTCTACTTCTTTTAGTACGTCTTCTATATCTTCTTTTGTTGCTAGGTTTTCGTAGAAGTTTTTGTGCATTGAGTCTGCTTGTCTGAATACTGTTTTTATCCATTCTCCTAATTCTTTTGCTACTTCATTTTTGTAGATCCATAGGTCTCGGTGTGATTCTAGTTTTATGCCCTTTTTTGCTAGTGCATGTGCTTTTATTGATAGTGCGCATG
>Ga0190367_1000302_pt1 | contig 37481 bp, 36 predicted proteins | sample 4872181011_MG_FD_171838 | JGI IMG/M metagenome (GOLD analysis project Ga0190367, IMG submission 171838) | Hydrothermal vent microbial mat bacterial communities from Southern Trench, Guaymas Basin, Mexico - 4872-18-10-11_MG | ecosystem: Environmental > Aquatic > Marine > Hydrothermal vents >... | reverse complement strand
TGGTGCGGCCGCCGGGATTTGAACCCGGGTTCTGCGGCTCGGCAGGCCGCCATCCTAGACCAGGCTAGACTACGGCCGCTCTGTGTTCCTTTTCTAGCCTAGTTTATAAACTTTAAAGATATGAATTGTCAAGATGCTTATTTAGGAAGTTCAAGAGAGATTGAGATGTTGTTGAAATAGACACTGTAGTGATATGTCAAGAATGTCAACTTATCTAGAGAGGGTAATAAGGCGATTTATACTGAGCATGATGAGAGAGTAGAAAGATGAAGTAATTTAGAGGTGAATTTGTAGAGGTAATTCATGTAATGAATTTACAGTTATTGATTTTTAACTTACTCAATAGTTCAAAAGCTGGCAAAGTGTATGAGACATCTCGACTCTTAAATAGGGCAATTAGTGTGGTATCAACTACATAGCTAGTAAGGGCTGTGTGCACCTTGAGCCTGTAGAGGAAGCTCTGACATTATGTCTATGTTCATGTAGGTTTGAGGTCAAATTTTTAATTTGTGAAAAGTAGTAATGACCTATAAGACATGTAAAATCATGAATATCTTAATAGTGAGATAGTTGAGAGATCTTAAATGAATAAATCTCAATATGAGAAAGTCTTTAAAAACTAAATATGCATGATAAATATTGAATTAAGCCCTTAGCCGGGTGGTGTAGCGGTCAAGCATGGCGGGCTCTGGACCCGCCGACCCCGGTTCGAATCCGGGCCCGGCTACCATTCCCTTCAGCACACTCCTACTTACTGAGTGTGTTTTTTGAGGAATGAGTTAAGTGTAGGAGATGTTAATAAGTATCTATTAAAGTCTTAATCAGGGAGTACTAATGTTTAAATTTATTAAAAAGTTGAGAAGTATTGTTGGTAAGGAATTTGTTATTACTGATGAAGTTTTACTTAATCTCTACTCTTTCTCTGCTTCTCAACTTTCTGGTAAGGTCAGAGCTATAGTCTTTCCTGAAACTGCTGATGAGGTTTCTGAAATTGTAAGAGTATGCTATAGAGATAATGTCTATATCTATCCTCAAGCATCAGCTACTGAGCTTGTTGGTTCTGCTATTCCATTTGATGGTATCGTTATTAGTTTTGAGAGAATGCAGAAAATTCTTGAGAAGAATGTTGATGATCTCTACATAACTGTTGAACCTGGTTTAAGAATTGATGATTTAAATAAAATTCTTGAAAGTGATCGTGTATTCTTTCCAGTGGACCCTTCCTCCGCTAAATCTGCAAGTATTGGCGGTATTATCAATACCGGTGGTGCTGGTATGAAAAGTCTAAAGTATGGTCCTGTACGCGATTGGATTTTAGAGCTAGAAGTCGTACTTCCAGATAGTGAAGGAACAATTCTAAATCTTGGATGCAAAACACGTAAGTGCAGACAGGGTTATGATCTTGTAAGACTTATAGTTGGTAGTGAAGGAACTCTCGCATTAGTTACAAAAGCAACGCTCAGAGTAATGCCAATACCTGAAAATACATTAATAATGACTATGTTTTTCAACTCCTTTAAAGACCTAGTAAATACCGTCATTGAGCTTAGGAGAAAAATTACACCACTCTTTATGGAATTTCTAGATGCTAAGATTGTTGAAATTACTAGACAAGTATACAATCATAACTATCAGGGTCACATGTTAACTATCGGTCTAGATATTCCTATAGAAGTTGAGGAGAAGTATGTCAAGTTTATAAAGGAAGTTGCATATAAGTATAATGTTCAAGATCTAGAATATACATCAACTTCAAGATCTAGAGAATTGAAAAGTATTGAAGTTAGAAGAACTTCATATGTAGCAACTCTGAGAATAGCTAAAGAAAGTGCTGGAAAGGATGCAATAATAATTACTGAGGATGTTGCTGTACCTTTAAGTAGACTCTCAATACTTGTAGATGAAGTTGAAGAATTGGCAAGAAAGTTCAATATACCAGTAATACTCAGTGGTCATATTGGTGATGGTAATCTTCACCCAAAAACTTGGTTTAATCCTAACGATGAGAGATCTAGAGAGAACGTTTGGAAATTTCTTAAGGAAATGATTAAACTTGTCATTAAGCTTAATGGAACTTTAAGTGCCGAGCATGGTATTGGATTGATAAAGAAAGAACTACTTGTAGAAGAACTAAAAGCTAGAAACTCTGTGAAGGCTTTAAACTTAATGAAAGATATTAAAAGAGTTTTCGATCCTAAAGGAATACTTAATCCTGGAAAGATACTTTAGATACTTTTTATCTTTCTAACTCCTCAATAATGGTCTTACCATCTATAACTAGAAATCCTTCTCTTTCACATACCTTTTCAGTTCCTTTAAACTTTTCTGCACGCATAATTATTACTTTCGTTAGTTCATCCTCATCATATACTTCAATATCCAGTTCATTCTTGAAGTATCTATTGATATTCTTGATATCTCTGTGAAGTAAATTTACTGCTTCTGGATGTGTTGATTTCACGGCTGAACCCCAATCAATTATTACAAGTTCTTTACCTGTATTTACAATATTATACTCGCTTAAATCTGCATGTATAATTTTTCCAAGAATGAAACCTCTCTCAATGTAGTTAATGATCGTTAGATAAGCTTTTTCAGGATCTTCAGGTGGCTCATCCTTAATTAATGGTGCGGGTACTCCACGCTCATCGTAATAGTTAATAAATTCCATTACAAGAATGTTTCTATAAAAGGCAATTGGTTGAGGTACGCGAATACCAGCTTCATAAGCATTTTTCAAATTTCCAAATTCTTTACGACACCAAAGCTCTATCAATTTATTAATGCTACTAATCTTCATTTTTCTAAATCTTGGATCATCACTGATATATCTATATCTTCCCTTTATGAATTGCGCTGTAGTGGTGTAGAATATTTTTACTGCTAAGTCTTTACCCTCAGGACTTTCAGCCCAAAAAACTTTAGCTTCCTTACCAAGACCCACAGCGCCATGAATTTCAGCAATAACTCCCTTATTCATAAGTTTCGTTAAATTCTCAATGGTATACTCATTGAATACATCGTCAAGAGATTTTAATTGGTCAATGTCTTTAACTTTGATTCTTCTCCTATCAATCTTATCCTTAATCTCTCTATCAATACTCACTTAAATACATACCTAACTTAGAGTATATAAACTTCTTGAGTTTACCTTAAGAGTTTCAGGGACTTAAATATATCGTAAATCTTTTATGCATTGTTGATACCTTCTCAATAACATTCTTAATGTCATTTTCACTAATTACTTGTAATGATATTATCTTTAATCTTCTAGGATCATGAATTATGAATTTTCTAAACATTACACCACTGATAAGTACGTAATCTCCCGGTTTTACGTTTAGGCATTCATTACTTAAAACTTCAATAACTTCTCCTGATTTATGAAACTTACTTGATAGAGCTTCAATTTTAGCTGACCTTTCATTAACACTGACAACTCTACCTACAACCAGGCACTTAGACATTTGATTCTTAATAAGTTTAAAAAATTGTATTTAAATTTTATGTTTGTAGTAATTAATTCAGTGTTAAAAGATACTACTAATTTACATTTAATGAATTGAAGATTCACCGAATATGTATAGAGATGCTACGTTACTTGCTATTGCTTGCATATTTTGGGGCCTTCTAGGACTTTTCGTAAAAATTCTTTATAAATACTTGACTCCCCTCATCATAGCTTTCACTAGGACTTTATGTACACTTATCTTTGTCCTAATAGTGATTTTTTACTTAGTCTTGAGATCTAAATATTCTAGGATAGAGATTATCCAGTATCTAAATTCAGCTTCAAGATTTAGATTTGGAAATTTCCTACTCAATAACTATGTAATTCACGTAATGGCGGGAATTTTAGGTTTTGGTATAGCTATTCCAGAATTCTTCATGAGCCTTCAAGAAGTAGGAGTCTTCATAACTTATACAGTAGGTTTAGGTCTATATCCAGTAATTCTAATTATTCTTGAAGTCTATATCGCAAAAGAGGAATACTTAACTAAAGATAAGATTGTGTGGGCATCTTCACTAATCATAGCCATAACTACGGCATCCATGATTTACGAGTTTAAGATTGGCTCGATAGTACATGCAGTAATTTTCAGCATATCATGGTCACTCTATGTTTGGCTAATTTCAAGACTTACAAAGTTAGAGATACATCATTTAAATATTGAATTTACGGATCTAGCTTTAACAACCTTCTCAGGACTCTTCTTTATGTACTTTTTAGGAACCTACATATATGATGTTCGAGTATTACCTGGAATTGAAGATGCATTAATAATTGTTAAGAATGTTAATGTACTTGCGGTATTTCTTATAGTGATTATTTTGTGTACTTTAACTCCATACATGATTGTATATACTGTCATTCCTAAAAATCCTGAAAACAGCTTCTGGCTTGCAATTTTTCAATACTTAGAGATCTTTTTAAACATAGTTATTGGATTGGTTCTTTTAAAGGAGTTTACCTTAACTTTTCAAAATTTGCTTCTTCTCATAACTTCAGTAATCTTCTTCATAGTATCTATGATTTATAGGTATAGAGAAATTACTATTAGGAAGTTATTAAAGACTGTCTAGTAAGGTGTTAGTTATGACTAGAATTGATGAGAAGTTACTACGACCTGTTAGAGGTATGAGGGATTACCTACCTGAAGAATATTATCCACTACTTAACATTTGTGAGAAGCTTGCAAAACTTGCAGAATCTTATGGATATCTTAGAGTAGAAACACCTGCTTTAGAACATTTTGAAATACTTAAAGCAAAGGCTGGTGAAGAGATTATAAATGAGATATATTACTTCAAAGATAAGGCAGGTAGAGAAGTTGGTCTACGTTTTGACTTAACTGTACCTATTGCCAGAATTGTATCTTATAGACTTGATCTTTCAAAACCAATAAGATGGTACTACATCTCCAAAGTTTGGAGATATGATGAACCACAGCATGGTAGATTTAGAGAGTTTCATCAATTCGGAATTGAACTTATAGGTTCAAAAACTGTAAGAGCTGATGTTGAAGTACTGGCACTAGCTATCGAGTCTATGAGAACTTTAAATCTAAATAACACTATCTTCAAAGTAAATAGTAGAGAATTGATGGATAGATTATTAACTAGATACAGCATTAGTGATGACTTGAAAATTAGGGTCTACAGAGTACTTGATAAGAAAGATAAAGTAAGTAGAAATGAGCTTGCCTCTATGCTAATTAACCTAGGTATTGATGATAAAGTAAGTAATGAACTTCTAGAAGTTGCAAATACGCAGATACCAATAATTAAAGCTTCAGATCTTGTTAGGGAATTCAATCTTGGTGAAGATTTAGAGAAGTATTTTGAAAAATTTACAGAACTTCTAGAACTTCAAGAATTAGCAAGTAATGTATATCTAGATCTAGGTGTAGTTAGAGGTCTTGATTATTATACAGGTATGGTTTTTGAAGTGTATGCAAGTAATTACAAGCTTGCCATAGGTGGTGGAGGTAGATATGATAATTTGATAGAAATCTACAGCGGTATACATACGCCTGCCTCAGGTTTTGCTTTAGGAATTGAGAGAATACTAGAGGTGCTGAACATGATGAATTTAACAGCAAGTTCTGAGTTAAAGATAGATTACTACATATACTGCATAAACGAGGAATTGTTAAGTATCGCTTATAGAATTGCAAGAAAATATAGAAGACAAGGATATAAAGTTATTGTGGATACTGGTGATAAGAGTTTAAGGACAGCTCTCGAGTATGCATCAAAAGTTAGAACTAAATACTTCATCATAATTGGTTCTAAAGAAGTTAGTAGGGGTATCATTAAGGTTAGAGATATGGAGAAGTGGGAAGAATTTGAAGAAAAGTTAGTACTAGATTAATCTCTCATAACTATACAGTAAAACATATTAGTTTAACTTTAGGCACTAATTTAGACTAACTTATGAGTAAAGATGTCAAAAATCATGAGAAGATAAGCTATTTGAGAGCAGACGTCTTAGACGTTATTGAACTTAGTGATGAAGGTAAAGCAATACTACTCTTCACAGTTGACGAGTGGGAAGATCAAGTACTTCCTATGATCATTGATGCTAGTGCAGCTTTTTCCATAAAGAAGGCACTTCTAAACATTCCATTTCCAAGACCATTAACTCACGATCTAATTATGAACATTCTTGAAAGACTTGATGTCAGTATTGAGAGGATAACTATCGATGCTATGATTAATGGCATGTACTTAGCTACTATAGTACTTAAAGATAACAGAACAGGTGAGTTAATATATGTGGATTCTAGACCAAGCGATGCCACAGCCATAGCTGTTAGATCTGGTGCACCTATATATATTGCTGAACATTTAAGGAAGTATGCAGAACCTGCAAGCTTATATTCAAGACTTCTTGGAAATAGAAGGACTTAGATTAAAGTGTTAAGAATCTTAAAGTAACATTTATTAACTTTTAATAGTCATGAATATTGATGACACTAGCATATCTGATTCTTGACGCTTTGGGTTTAGTAGTTCTAGATGATAAAGGTGAAGTAATCACCTACCTAACCTATACAGGTGATGATGCTGAGATTGCAAACAAGTTAACAAGTATCGAGAAGGGTGAAGTAATCGATGAACTTATAAAGATTATTCAAGAAGTTAAAGATAGAGGTATTAATACCATAATTGTTGAGCATAAAGAATTAGCTAGAAACTTAGCAGCTAAGATTAAGGATGTAGAGATTAGATCAGAAGTGCCTAGTAAGGGTGGTGAACTTTACAGATCAAACTTTGAGAATTACTTAAAGAAAATCTTCAACTTAAGTTTAGACGAGTACAATAGAAGGCTTTATGAACTTACAGTACTACAGACAAGACTTAAACTTAGACAAGCAGCTGAGAAACGTGATCTCTTCATCGCACAGGCCATTAGTGCAGTTGATGATTCAGACAAGATCATGAATCTTATGGCTTCAAGAATTAGAGAATGGTACGGACTACACTTTCCAGAACTTGAAGAGCTTATACGTGATCATAGAGATTACGTCAAGCTAGTTTATGAACTAGGACATAGATCAAACTTTACTATTGAAAATCTTGAAAAACTTGGAATACCTAGTGAAAGAGCTAAAAAAATCGCCGATGCTGCTAAGAAGAGCGTTGGTGCTGAAATGGCTGAATGGGATATCGATAGTATTAGAGCTTATGCCAAAGTATTTCTTGAACTTCTAGAAACTAGAAGAAAACTCGCAACATATATTGATGATGCTATGAAGGAAGTTGCACCAAATATTAGAGAAATCGTAGGTTCATTACTTGGTGCTAGACTTATAAATCTTGCAGGAGGATTAATGAAGCTTGCCTTATTGCCAGCATCGACTATTCAAGTACTTGGTGCTGAAAAGGCCTTATTTAGAGCTTTAAGAACAGGTGGTAAACCCCCTAAGCACGGAGTTATCTTTCAGTTTCCAGAAATTTTCAGAGCACCCAGATGGCAACGTGGAAAAATTGCAAGAGCCTTAGCAGCTAAACTAGCCATTGCTGCTAAGGCGGACGCATTTACAGGAAATTTCATAGCACCAAAATTAAAGGAAGAGTTAATGAAACGTATTCAAGAAGTTAAAATACAGTATGCCAGACCACCACCAAGAAAACCAACAACGGCAAAACCTACAAGAAAACCTAGCAGAAGATAAGTTTAAAATTCTTAAGCTTTTAAAATATATACATGTCCTTAATAAAACCTATAGAAGTTAAACCTCACGATAAATTTGAAAGAGTTTACTGGGTAACTTTTGAAGATGGTACTGAAAGATTAGCAACACCAAATCTAACACCTGGTAGAAAAGTCTACGGTGAACAATTAATACAGTGGGAAGGTGTTGAGTATAGAGTCTGGAATCCATATCGTTCAAAATTAGCAGCAGCTATACTTAATGGCCTTAAAAACATGCCAATAAGACCAGGAAGTAAAGTTCTCTACCTAGGTGCAGCTTCAGGAACAACAGTTAGTCATGTCAGTGACATTGTTGGTAATGAGGGATTAATATATGCTGTGGAGTTTTCTCCAAGAGTGTTTAGAGAATTTATTGAAAAAATTATTGACCAAGGAAGAAGGAACGCCATACCTATACTTGCAGATGCAAGATATCCTGAACAGTATGTGAGTATTGTTAAACAGGTAGATGTTGCCTACATAGATATTGCACAGCCATTTCAGGCGAAAATACTTGCAGATAATGCTGACGTCTTCTTAAGAAGGCATGGACATGTAATGCTCATAATTAAGGCTATGTCTATAGACGTGACAGCAGCACCTGACGAAACTTTCAAGAGAGAAATTGATCATTTGAAAGAAAGAGGTTTTGAGATTCTAGAAACTGTAAAACTTGAACCATACGATGTAGCTCACGCACTAGTTATTGCTAGAAAGCTCTAAGTAAGAGTAAGACTTTAAAATAATTAACAACTATTAATTATGTAAAAGCAAGACATGAAGACTAGCCAAGACAAAGCACTCTTTGAAAAAGTAGTAGATACACTCATATCTAGGAAGGCAAACTTCCTAATAACTAATGGAAAATCCTACTCATACGATGTAATTGCTAAAGTTAAAGTTGCTAGTGATGATAGAAAGTTAATTATTAAAATAAGCAGTGATGTAGATAAGATAATGAAAAATGAAATTGTTGATCTAGCTTTACTCTCAAAGACTGCTAATGCTGTACCTATCATCATTGGACTATTTATAAACAATAAGTTAATGAGTAATGATGTTGCGTATAGAAAGTTTGGAGTTATTGCTATGAATTTCAAATCCTTAAAGAATATACTTAATGGTAAGCCTATAAAGTTCATTAAAGAGAGAGGTGTTATCAAGGCGAAAGTTAAGGGATGGCTTCTCAGAAAACTTAGAGAAGAGGCAGGACTGAGCCTTGGAGATCTTGCAGAAATACTTGGAGTTAATAGAAAAACCATATATGAATATGAAAGAGGTACTTTTGAAGCATCTGAAAGAACCGCTAAAACTTTAATGAAAATTTTTGGTGAAAATATTCTTGAAGATGTTGAATTAGTTCCATCAACTTCAGAATTGGAGAAACATTACATTAAAAGAAGAGTAACGTTAGGTTTTATCAAGAACTACCTTAACACTCATGAATTCTATACTCTAGAGAAGGCACATGCTAAAATCACAGCTATCGATGTTAATAAAGGTTACGAGAATTACTTAATAAGTGACGATTCAGAAGCTAAGAACGAGCTTATTAGGGTTGCACAAATACTTGATGTTGGTGTTGCCATTACTTCACCTGAAAAGAACGAGATTGAGTTTATTAAAGAGATTTAGAATACGAGATCTCTCCTAACAGCAAACTCTGCGCGTCTACCAACATTCCAATTCCTTACAGGTCTATAGTAACCTACTATTCTTGACCATACTTCAACGTTACTTGAACCACATTTAGGACATTCCCAGAGAGTGGCGATAGTTCTGTAGCCACAGTTTAGGCATATTGATTGTGTAGGTGTATAGCTAAAATATACCAGACTATATTTAGATGTTAAGAGAATTAACTTCTCAACATTCTCGTAATCTACTGGCCTATGTACGAATATGTGCTTCATAACTCCTCCTGTAAAGAGTCTTTGGCATGAACCTTCAATTTCTAGCTGCGTATCTAATCTATACGTTGTGTATGGTGGTGTAAGTTGATTTGTATAAAATACTTCCTCTACACTTGCGAAGAGATCTTTACTTCTAGGTATAAAATTTCTAAAGCCCGCATACCTCTGCCAATCAAGCTTTGCAAGACGTACACTGCTTGATTCTGCAGGTGCTTCTTCGAGATTATATAGGACATTATCTTCACGTTCAAACTCTTCGAGAATCTTATTCATATATTCAAACACCTCTCTATAAATTCTAATAACATCATTAACATACTCGTGACCATCAATGTCGATCTCTCTATACCAAAGCATTGGTTCATTCATAATGATACTAATCATTTCGGCCATACCTGTGACTGCGATAGTGTTGTAGTAGTATTTGAATGGATTAAATTCATCAACATAAATTTTAGTTAATGGATAATAACCAAGTCTATGGAGTTTCATATATCTTAACCTCAATGTTTGAAGTACTATTCTTGAAAGCTGCATGTAGTGGTAAAGTATTTCATCAAGATACTTCTCAGCATCACCTCTAAGACTAGCTTCCATAGCTATTCTAGGTAAGTTGATAGTTACAAAACCAATACTGCCAGTACTTGGCGGAAGTACCCAAACACCTTTAGTTGAATGTAAGTATTGAGATACTTTAACCATATTACTAGTTAACCTGCAACAGAAACTGAAAATGCCTGAAACATCAATAGCATAACCGTTTAGGAAGTAGAATTGACCACGCTCAGCCACACATTTCCAGAAGAGCTCACTGAGCTCAGCATCACTTTCAAGAAGCTTCACAAACTCTGAAGTAAATGCAACGGTAGGTATTGGGAAGGTGAATGGTCTACCGTAGGCATCACCTTCAAGATACACATCAATAAATGCTTTGAGAATTATTTTAGCCTCGTCGAGGTAATCACCAAGCTTACCGACAACCTTGCCGCCAACGTAGGCAGGCATGTCGTAGTACTCCTTAATACCAAGACCAAACATTACATTACTGAAAGGGGTTTGATAGCCCACTCTTGTAGTGTAGTTAAGATTGAATATGAGTCTCTGTATACACTGTTTTACTTGCTTATAACTTAGATTATCAATTTTTACGAAAGGTGCTAAGTATAAATCGACAGCATTGAGGCCAACGGCACCAGTTCTTTCCTGAGCAGCGATCATTATAAAGTTGGCAAGTTGATCAACAGCGGAATCTAGATGTTTTGGTGGCTTAGATATTATTGATGGAGTTATGAGACCCTTAGCTAATATTCTTTCAGTACTGAAACCTCCACAATAAGGCAAGTACCAGCCACCATCTCTTAACTTGTTAATATGTATCCAACCATCAAAATGTGCTTTCATACTCTCAGGTGGTAATTGTTTGAAAGCTTCATTAGTGATTATCTCTTTAGCTACATGCCAAAAGAGCGTAATTGCTGAATCGTTAGTATTTGCATTTTCTTGAACTATCCAATTACTTTTCTCAAAATACTCTAATTCAAGTTTCTGTAGGGACATGATCTCAGTACTTTAGTACTTATACTAACTAACGAATAAATTCAGGATTTAAAATAAGTATTCAGTACTGTATTTACTTGGAGAGTTAAGTGAAAGTTATACTCATCTAAAGATACTTAAGAAATCTTTAACATGCTCGATTAAGCTTCTCTTCAAGTCATGTGGATGTATTTGACCTGAGCTGTATAGTTGATCAAGCTCTTCCTGACTTCTCACAATTAAAACTTCTCTTTGAGTTTCTACTCTTAGCTCTCCTCTATATGGAATGATTAAGTATTTAGCAATCTCAAGTACGGGATTGTACTTAACTTCACGTGGTGGACAATATGCTTTTAAGATCTTCCTTTCAATGTCTTCAGGTGGATCGTCTATATAGATAGCATCTCCAGGTCTTGACTTACTCATCTTGTATATAGCTAATGCTTCATCAACATCCAAACCTGTACCTGTCATCTTACCAACACCACTAAGACCTGTGAGTACTGGTGTGTGTATGGCTATTGGTTTTTTCAATCCTAACTTCTCAGCAACATCTCTGGCAAGCATGTGAGCTTTTCTTTGATCAAGACCGCCAAGTGCAATATCTACACCTAAGTATAGAGAGTCGGCTACCTGCATAAGAGGATATATTAGTTTTGAGAAGTCGAGTTCTGCATCTTCAGTTTTTCTACCAAGGATACTAAGAGCTCTCTTTATTCTTGCAAGCGATGAGGATTTTGCAATCTTAATAACAAGTCTCCAATACTCTTTATCATTAGTTAATGAGTCAATATCTATAAAGTCGACATTGATACCTAGTTTATAAAAAACTTCTCTAACATTTCTTGAACATTCTTTTAGCTCGTCAACACTGCCCTTATCATTTATCCATCCATGCCAAGTAGCTTCTAGAATCTTCATTTTAACTCCAGCATCTACAAGATCTTTAACTTTAAAAATCCATACAAGCCAACCAATATGTACTCTACTAGTAGGTTCATAGCCTGCATAACCAGTTGCATTATCTATTCTTTCAAGTAATTCCTTCTCAGTAATTATTTCTACAGTATTTCTCTTAACAAGCTCAAACTTGTTCATGCCTAAGAATTTACTAAACAGAAATTAATAAATAAAACCACATAGACTATATGCAAGCGTTAGAGAGATAATGAAGATAAAGTGTCCAATATGTGGTGAGGAAGGAGAGCTGATAATCGAGAAGATAGGTTATTACAAGTGCTACTATGTTGATCATGGAGATGTTAGACACGAGATCAAGTGCATAGAAGAAACGTACGAGTAAGATGATGAACTCTTCGCTGCCCTGATGGATGACGAATTCCGGTGGAACTGATAAGATGTCTTATCACTCTTAATTTTTAGGAAAGATTGAGAACTAAACTATTGCTCTCAATTGATAAAGCATTAATACGTTAAGAGCCGATATGTTTTTGAAGATTGAAGTATATTTAAACTGTGAGACCTACTTTTTAAAATTAAGTATATATGGATCAATATATTTCAATTCTCCACGTGTTATTGAAAGTATCGGTAATGATACTCTATCTTTAACATCCACAAGTGACTTATTTATACGTTGTTTTAGCATGTTCACGTTCTTTGGTAAGACTATGAGATTTGCTATGGATCCTGTTTTTAAGGAATGTAGCATTATGTTGTCTAATGATAATAACATTCCATTAATAGTGTATGCTTTAAGTATCTTCTCTAAAGATACTCCACCATTAATGAGTGACCATACTTGTTCAGCTGGATGGTATAGTTCTATAGGAAAATCACTACCTATTCCACATACTAAATTGTTAAGTTCAAGTAGATCAGCATATACGTAAACTCCATAATCGTTAGGCATTAACTTTAACCAATACCTATTATTAATCTTAGTATCATAGCCTAATCCTGTTCTTACAACGTCTAGGTCTGTGGGTATGAAGTGTGGATTAATTACAATGCCTAACTTACATTTTTCAAGATTCTTAAGTAAATCATACCTCATTACTGACACATGTTCAATTCTAACTATTGGTGAAGATATGTTTTAACTTCTGTGTACATTTAAGTATTTCTTCAAGGGCTTTATCACCAATGGCATGTATGGCTATCTGTAAACCGTTTTCTAGACTTTTAAGAATTCTATATTTCTAAACCTCACTACTCAATCTGAGTATTCCTCTCGTATTTCGATCAAGATATGATTTAGATAAGGCTGCAGTACGTTCAGTGAGAGTACCGTCCATAAAAATTTAACACTGCAAAGTCTAACGTTTTCTGTAGATATGCTAGCTAAATCTTTGTACCTAATCTATTAAGGAGTAGTCAATGTACAGTACTAATATCTATAGACAACTTGTGAGATAATTCTTTAAGAATATCGATTTCAACCCCACAAACACATAATGAATGTATACACGTAATGCCTTCTTTAGCATAATCTTCAATAAGTTTAGTGTAATTTCTAATTAATCTCTCTCTTGCAATGATGTACTTACGTCTAAGTAATGCTGGTAATACATGATCTAGTGCATCTTCAAGTAATACACCTAGATCTTTATCATATTCTCGTCTACTAAATTTCTCAAGCTCAGCACCTAATAATTTCTCAACTCTAGAATTTACGGTAGCCTTGTGCCAAGTATTGCTTAAAATTATTATAGGTCTTTCAGTAGTGATCTTATCTAAATCATCACGATTAAGAAAGCCTAATCTACGCTCAACCCATCTAGTTACAATTATGGGTTCATCTTTTGAATAAAGATTCATTATACTTTTTAACTTCAACTTGAGTTCATCGATACTTTCTACTTTATCTTTCAGAACGTCTAGGTCTGACATTATTTGTAGTTCTGAATGTTGATGAGAATCTACAAATCCAGGGATTATTATATAATCCGTAGATAATTCAATACTAATCTTCGCGTTATAAACATGTTCAGGCAATGATCTACCACTATATAGTATTCTATCTCTCTTAATTCCAATCATCCAGAAATCTTCGTCTATATCTACAAAGTTCATCACAGAACCTCTAGTGACGAGATCAAGCTTCACATAGAGCTATACTATTATATCTAAACTTAAACGTAATGCTATGTTCAGTAGAGGCCGCTCTAATCACTGATCATTTCCCGTAGTTTCATCACTAATAAAGTATTTTTACTGTAAAGTTATTGATAAACCATACCTATGAAGTATTGAGAAAAGTTTCTATAACTATGCATTAACGTATAGTGAAGTGTTACTTCTAATAACTTTAGAACCATATGCAAAAATGGAAAGTATTAAGGAGATTTTGAGAAATTTCAATTATAAATATGATGTTATTTTTGAACTTAGCCGTAAAGGTAAGTACTTACTCAAAATTGAATCTGATGATTTAGACAATGTAATTAGTTGTTTAAGAAGTATTAACGAAATTTCACATATAGTGATTATTGAAGACATTTTAGATACATTAAGTGTAGATGACTTGATTAATAGATGTAGAGCACTGCTTAGTAAGTTAACTTCAACATACGGTTCAGGTACTTTCAAAGTTGTTGTTAAGAGAATGTTTAAAAAATATCCATTAACTAGTATTGAACTTGCAAGGATTATTGGTCAAGAATTAAGTAAATATGCTAATCCTGAACTCGAAAGACCAAAATTCATAATATATCTTGAAATTCATGAAAGTAGATGTTTAATAGGATACTCACTACAAGATATTTATTTTAAGATAAGAAAGACAATACCTAAGAATTGGATCGATAGAATTATCGGTATTGTTGAATATCCAAGAACTGTATATGAAGTCATGGATCTTATACAACTTAGTCATGCCTTAAACGTTGAGTTAAGAATAATAGTTAAGAGAGACCATATTATACGTAAAGCCTTTGAGAAATTAAATCTTGATGAAAGTAAAGTTAAGGTTAGAACTTATCAAGATTTAGAAAGCGCATTAAAGGGGATTGATTACCTAGTAGCCTTGACACAGTATGCTATATTTAATGAAGAAAAACTGATAGAGATTACTGAGGAAGTATACACTTCAGGTAAGGTTCTTGGTTTTATACTTGGTAATGAAATTGATGATGTAAGTTTAAAAGCTAGAAGAATGAGTAATATCGAAATAAGACTTGGACCTCAAACGGGACACCCCATGAGAACAAGTATAGCTCTCACATACGCTATAGCGATAGTTGTGGGTACTCTAGTTAGAAGAGCTAAAATGTAGAAGTTGGAAGTAATCATTATAAGAGACCTGTATACGTATTGTTTACGTAAATGCACTCACTAGCTATAATTCTAGTCTTTCTGGTGATAAGTAACTCATTACTCGTTATCAGTTGGTACCTCTCTAGGGATATAAATAGTTATAAACTTATACATTCATCACTAAGTAATATTGACAAGCATTTCTCAGGAAGAGTTATTCTGAAATTCTTAAAATACTTCATAATTCCTCCAAGGACATTACTTCCTGTAATGATAATAATCCAACCTATTCTTGAAGAGTATGTCTTCAGATATGTCCCTGTAATTAAGCTTTTTGTACAATCATCTTACAACATTGTTACCATAATAGTCATTCTATTACTTGTGAATACTTTATGGACACTACTTCACTATCCACAATATAGAAGGCTCTTAAAATTTAAACATTGGTTATGCATATTTCTTGCAGGTCTTGGATTTTTAGCTTCCTGTACCGGCATGGTACTTCTACATCTATGGTGTAATATTAGTGATTTCTATGCGTGGTTAGTACCAACTATACAGCATGTATGTTTTAATTGTTATGGATATTTTAGAGATAAGTTGAGACTCAGTAGATTATAGGTATATGTTCTTCCTTAGCAGGTTTTAAATATGCCTCTAGATTCTTCTCTATTAGGAATGAGTATTTACTTGCATGCTCTTTCAAGTTATCTAGAGGTATCTCCGCATTGATGAGTTTACTTATTGCTTTAACAAGCTTTATAGCTGCAGTTACATCTGGTCCAAATTGTCCAACAGTTTGGTTAAGTATGTACAGTATATCTTTATGTGTTGCTATCTTACCACTTTCTAATAATCTTCTAATAGCTGTAAGTACCTTAGATTCTGCAAGTATTAAGGCACCTACAATGTTCTTGGAAAGTACGGCATCTAGAAATACAGCTTCAGCACCTGCAATTGTTGCTTCCTTAACAGGAATGAAACCTAAAGCTTTAAACTCTTCAACATGATCTTCCTCAGTTACGAAAAAGACGTCCTCACTCTCTTTTTCACCAATTGCAGGTATGGCTGTTAGACATATAACTCTATTAATGCCATTCTCTTCAGCCCACTCAAGTATTCTACTGATAAAATCTCTATAAACGTCTGGAGGTATGGGTATGTGTTGTCTAATGGTTACTAATGCATACTCACGCTTGTAGAAGAGTCTATAGGGTAGTTTGGCAACACCATTAATTACTGTAATCATGGGTGCTAATTCTCTAATTCTAATAGAACCTAACTCTTCCATTTTTAAAGCATCGATAACGTACTCAATAGCAACAACAGAGGCAAGACTTGGTTCTGGACATGCAACAATTAAGGTGTTTCTAGGATCTCTAGGTATTGATCTAAGTTTAACTTCTAGGGTAAACTCCATAGTACATACTTTAACTAGACTACTTTATAAATTAGCTACTCTTTCCTAAATTTGAAAAGTCATAAATAAGCTAAATGTTGGTGTAGTTTGATGAGCATAATAACTTTACTTACAGATTTTGGTATACGAGACTATTTTGTAGCTTCTATGAAGGGTGTAATACTTAGTATCAACTCAAGTGTTAAGATTGTAGATATTACTCACGAAGTACCTAAGTACAATATTGCTAAAGCTGCATTTATACTATACTCATGCTATAAGTACTTTCCTAAAAATACTATACATGTAGTAGTTGTTGATCCTGGTGTTGGAACTGAAAGAAGGCCTATCATCATTAAATCGAAAAACTACTACTTTGTAGGTCCTGATAATGGTGTACTTACACTTGCAGCTGAAGATGATGGTATTGAGAAGGTTTATGAAATAAGTGTAGGTAGATATACCAGATCAGAGATATCATCAACTTTTCATGGTAGAGATATCTTCGCACCAATAGCTGCATATTTAAGTCTTGGTATTAATGTTGATGAACTTGGTAGAGAGATTAATAATTATGTTAAATTACCAATAGTCAGGCCGAGGATAATTAATAACATTGTAGAGTGTTGTATCGTTTATATAGATTCCTTCGGAAATGCATATACAAGTTTAAAGTATGATGATTTAAAGAAGCTAAATTTCAAACCATACAGAGAACTTGAGATTACTCTTAAAGATAATGTAGAGTTGAGAATACCTTTCGTAAAGGCTTACAATGATGTTTCCGAAAATTCTCCACTAGCTTTGATTAATAGTGAAGGTTATCTAGAACTTGCAGTAAATAAAGGTAATTTTGCAGAAATGTTTAATGTTAAAGAATTTGATAAAGTGCTAATTAAGCTTAAATAGTCTATATCATTCTTTAAAAATGCTTTGCATGTAATCAAACCACATAATCACTAGCAACACATATAAACTGCTTCAACACCCGTTAGGTATGCCTATCAGAATCGCCATCATTGCATGTAAAAGAGCTAGGGAACAAAATCTATGTCCTGGTGATGCTAAATGTCTCGTTGCATTGATGAGAAGAGAAGGCGAATTTGAGAGGTATAAAGGTAAGGACGTACAAATTGTTGGTATTATTGATTGTGGTGATTGTCCTGGAACTAGAGTACCAGCCTCATTATCCCTACTTAAGATGCATCTTGATTCCCTAAAAGAAACTGTCGATGTTATTCATATAGGAACTTGCGTAATGGCTTTATGCAAGTATAAGGATGATTTAATAAAGATTGTTAAAGAAAAGGCGGGCGTTGAAGTAGTTGAAGGTACTCACAAGTACGCTAAGCCTAAAATCTTTCCATAAATTTAAAAACACAATCTTTACCTTTAAAAATTATCTTTTCTCTTCCTTACAGCAAGGTATTTGAGTATCACTCTCCAAACTTCTCTTGTCTTCCTAAATAATTCGTTATTATTGGCATTAAGTCAAGCCCCTTAAGAACTCCCCAAAATCCTTCACTACAGGCCTTTTCACAGTATTTACTTACTTCGTCTCTAAATAAGTCAGGTCCCCACATCATTATTGGTACAGGATCACCTGTATGGTCTTTAACTTTTACGGGTGTTGCATGATCACATGTGATTACTATGTACGTATTATCTGGTACTTTCTCAAGAACTCTTCTTAAAGCTGCATCTACTTGTTCAATAATCCTTATCTTACCCATAACATCTCCGTCATGACTTGCAGAGTCTGTTGGTTTAACATGAAGAACAACAATATCATAATTACTTAAAGCCTTAACAGCTTCTTCAAAGGCCCTATTATAATCGTCCGTCTTTGCTCCTCGATAGCCTGGTACATCTATGACATCAAAGCCTAAAGCTTTGCCAATACCTTTAATGACAGCAATTCCAGCAATCATAGAGCACCTAATGTTGTACACTTCATTTATTGGCTTAATTTTTGGTAAAATACCTGCACCTCTAAGAAGTATCATATTTATTAAGGGTTTTCCTTCTCTTCTTCTAGTAATGTTAATTTCAGATTGACTTAACTTTTCATACACAAGTTTTGTAAATTCTTGAAGTATTTTGCTTGTTCTTTTAGCTTCTTCAGAATCATCTAATGGTTTTCCATCAAGAACTCTCTTATTAATGGCGTGAGGATCAGTGTTACCTACTCTATATGATATTTTCTCACCTCTAAGTATGAGTACACCTCTATGTTCTGTTGTGTGTTTATATATTAACTCCACGCCATACTTCTCATTTATTATCTTTCCAATATCCTCATTTATTATCCTCTCAATCTCTCTAGCCTCTTCAGGATTTACATATCTACCTGCTCTTCTATCAATTACAATTAAGTCATTATTAACAGTTGCTACATTAGTTCTAAAAGCAATATCACCTGGTCTTAAATCTACACCAGCACCTAAAGCTTCAAAAGGTCCTCTACCTGTATAATATCTGTAAGGATCGTATCCAAAAAGCGCTAAATGTGCAACATCACTTCCAGGCCTTACTCCAGGACTAATGGCATAGAGTAATCCACAAGATCCTTCACTGGTAAGTCTATCAATTGTTGGTTTTTGTGCGACTTCAAGTGGGGTTTTTCTACCTAGCTCAAGTAATGGTCTATCAGCTGCGCCATCAAGTATAATGATTAATGCCTGCATGATGAGAGAATTAGTACATAATATTTAAGTATTGTTTCCTCACTGACGTACTATAAACAACTTCCATTACCATTGCAAGAAGTATAGGTAAAATGTAACTATGCGGACTGTTCTTGGTGTGGTGGTAAGTTTATATCTTGAAGTATATTTGAAGTTATTTTGATAGTTTTAAAATACCTTTTCTAGCAATTAATATTGCTGATACTGTATGTTTATCTAGTCCAAATTTTCTCATAATTTCTTTATGTTCTTTACTTGATGATGTGCCTTTAGGACTTACGTAAGTTACTTGTAATGCATATAGTGGTGCTTTCCATGAAATTCTCTCAATTATTGAATTTCTAAATATTGAAATTTTGTAATTATACTTTTCATGTTTTCTATCTTCTTTATTTCTAATCCAGAAGTATTTTAGATAACCAATTATTTTAGGATTTTCAAGTACAATAGTTGAAACACCGTGATGATAAGCATATCTTAAACATTCATGTATTGCTTGACCAATAACACTCCAAGCAGTTTTTCTAGGAAATCCTCTAGAAGTAACTTCACTAAACCGAAAAGTCTTCTTATCAAGCAATTTCTCATCCTCATTAATTATTACAAGATTTATTCTATCAACATTAACGTCTATTCCTGCAATATTGTTTCCCAATGATTTATCAAATCTCTTCATAACTTGAACATAGAAATTATATGGAATCATTAATTGAACTTCACCATAGAGATGAAAATTACAATCACAACCCATACCATAATCGTTAATGTAAATCCTGGCAGGATAACCAATTTCACCACTAAATGCTTTATTGATAAGTTCATTAATTATTTTCTTATAGTATTTTGATACTTTAACATTAAGTTCTATTCCATAACTTCTCAAATGGTAATCATATACTAAGACTTCAACAGTATTCAAGTTTATGAAATGTACGTTTAAATTACCTTTCTTACTTTTCTCTTTGTCTGCCTTTGATTGAAATAATAACCAATTACTAAGTTCAACATCTTGAGTATTTACACCTAAAGCAGGTATTGACTTAGGTGTTGAATGTATAAGTTTTCCAATACCTTCACAGTATCTACGATTTGGAAGAATTGAGTAACATTTTTCAACTGAAAGACTTAGAAAATCGTATTGAGAATATTTACATATCTTCTCATCCTGTTTAACAAGTTTTAATAATCTATGTGCACAAACCTTCGATAACTAAGCAGTTAAAAGAATAAGAAACGCACTTCTATCAACAACATGAAAAGGTAATCTAACAGTTATGTAGTCTAACTCCATTAGGACGATATGTACCGAAGGTTTTATATAAAAACTTTCTTTCTAAACTGAACTAGTGACCCGTTGGCGCGTGAGGGGGTTTGACCCCTCCAGTAGCCCACCAACGGGAAACCGCAATGAACCCGAGTGAGTTCTGCTAGTTTCTGAGGGTAGAAGTTACTCACTCGGAGAGCACTAAGTATTAGCTTTCCAAAACTTCGTCAATCCATTCAAGATAATTCCTTAAACCGTAAATGATAGGTATGGCTACGATTTCAGGTACTTCGTAGGGATGTACTTTCTTAACTTCATCTATAACCCTGTCGAGCATGTCAAGTCTTGATTTAATGATGAGAAGATTTTCTTTAGCTTCCTCTATATCACCTTTCCACAGGAAAATACTTGAGACACTATTAATAATATTAACACATGCTGCAAGTCTTTCACTTACTAATGTTTTTGCAATTTTCTCTGCACTTTCTCTATCAGGTGTTGTTATTAGGATTATAATGTAAGTTCCTAAAGATGATGTTGTCATAGCTATTAGAGTAATTTTAAAGTTTTTAGTAATTACGGTAAATCAATAATTTTAGAGTTAAACTTTCCACTACATATATACTCCATGTAGAGCTTTAACTTACACAAATTTTCTCTCTTGATGATTATTAAGACCATGTTTAGGCATGTCTTAAACTTACATAGATTTCTCAGCTTTTCTATCAATACTCTAACGCTTGGTGCATAGTAATCGTTATCTACAATTAACAATTCGTAATTAATAAATGCAAAAATTTTATCAAAACCTCTATACTTTAGCATCAACCTCTCATCATCCGATTTAAGTTCAAGATTATCTATAGGTATCTCAAGAATGTTTTGTATCTGATGCTTTTTATCACTACTACTTAATAAATAGTTCATTATCAGCTTCATAATAGATGGTTTACACTTCTCATGAATGGTATCAATCTTAAGATGGCTCTTAAAGTTTCCCAAATATTTCTCAACATCTTTACACATCTTCATACATATGAAGTTTCTTGAAGATAATATCATGTTTATAAGTCTACACGTGTAATTGATTTCATCTCTTCTAGTCATTCCATAACTCTCCATGACAGATTTTACTGTATTCTCAATGTTAAAGTGATCGTTAATTACTATCGTATCTACTATTTGTCTTAACACTTTATTTTTCATGATTAAGGTGAAGAGTAGATCAAGCACTTCCTCTATCCTATTCTCTTTTAGTAACTTGCCGATCTCTTTAGCCTCAGCACTTAAATGTCCATTTTGAGTGAGACCTAATGCCTTTAAGGTTGGTAGAATCACTCTAATGTTGGATTTATTCAATCCCTTATCGTTAAGGTATTTAACGAGCAATTCATTAACGTCATCTACTCCTAAATCAACGGCATATTTCAAAATCTCAAGTAATCTATCTGGAGGTATTCTTATATACCATGAGTGTCTTTCCAGCATAGATGAGTCGATAGCATGGTTATTTCTATAGGTATTAATGAGATGCTGAGTTACGTATCTTATCAATAGATCGAGGTCTCGAAATTTGCCAACTACACCGTCAGGTGTTTCTACTATGTATTCATTATCACTCTGATAGATATTTAGAATTAACTTCATTGTCAACACTACATTAACTTTAAAGGAATATAAATCAAACATGTAAAAATCTAAACATAATAGGTATAGAATGTGAGTGAAGTAGTACTTATATACGTCTAAATCTTCCTGAAAGTAGTGAAGAAACGCTTAACGACGCTTGACATAGCAGCTATTACTGGAGAGTTGAAAGAATGTATAGTAGGTGCTATCATCGATAAAGTTTATAGAATTGACAATAATATTTATCTAAGACTTAGAGGCGGTAGTGAGAAGTACTTCATAGTGGCATCAACTCATAGATTAAGCACGACTAACTACATTCCTGAAAATCTACAATCAATAACCTCATTAAAGTCATTAATCGAGAGACATAAGGTTGAGGATGTATATAATCCTGGATTTGAAAGAATAATCATGATAGAGTTTCACGATAATTCGAAGCTTATAATCGAGCTTTTAGAACCCTTTAATCTCATTTACATCAATTCTAAAGACCTTATTGAATGGATTTTAAAAGTATATGAAAGTAAGGATAGAACTTTAAAGATAGGATTGAAGTATAAATTCCCTCCTAAAACCTTCATAGATCCAGAGCTCTGTACTTATGAAGATTTTGAGAAAACTATACTAAGTGGAGATGAAAGTATTGGCAGAGCATTGGCTAGAAATTTTGGTCTTGGTACGGAAGTAGCATTAGAATTGTGTTGCAGAGCTGGTCTTGACTTTAAAATGAAGGCAAATGAGTTATCGAGTAGACAGATAGATATACTGTTTAAGGAGCTGAAAGATATTATAGCTAAAGTTAGAAATTTACATCTAGAACCAACCATTTATTTGAGTAATGGAAGGCCAATCACTGTGACCCCTATACACTTCTACTCAATAATCTCTAACGAGAGGAGAATTTTTGAAAAATTTAATCAAGCTGTTGATGAATATTTTCATGAATTAGAAGTTGAAGAGTATACCAAAAGTATAGTTGAAACTAAGCTTCAAGAGATTCATAAGTTAAGAAGAAGTATTGAAGATGTTGAAAACAAGATTAAGGATTTTGAAGAAAAAATTAGTAATTTAAAAAGAAAGGCGGAGTTTCTCTTAATGAATAAGTATCATGTTGAGGAAATTCTTGAAGAAGCTAAAAAGTATTGGACCATGTATAGATCAGGCAGTGTAAATTTAATTAAAGATCTACATAGTGGTGAAGTTTTCGTTGAAGATTTTGATCCATCAAGTAAGACACTAATTATAAACATTCATAGTGTCAAGATACCTATCAAACTTGATGTCAAACTTGGTCAAGTTATCAATGAAGTTTATAGTAAAGTTAAGGATTTAGAAAGAAAAAGAGAGAAGGCCCTTAAAAGTCTTGAAGAGTTGAGAAATAGAGTTACAAATCTTGAGAAGTTGGTAAGTGATGAGAGATTGAGAAGCATTGAACAGATTAGGAAGATAGTGTATGGTATTCATGAGTGGTTTGAAAGGTTTAAATGGTTTATAACAAGTAATAACTTTCCCATTATTGCAGGTAAGGATGCTTCACAAAACGAACTAATCGTTAAAAAGTATTTGAGATCTTGGGATTACTTCTTCCATGCAGACATTCCAGGAGGTGCTGTCGTCATTATGAGGTTAAACAAGGATAAGAAGCCAGATATTATAGACGTTAAAGAAGCTGCACAATATGCAGCTTCAAATTCAAAAGCATGGATGTTAGGATTGACAAGCATCGATGTGTATTATGTTAATGGTGAGCAAGTAAGTAAAGAAGCACCTGCAGGTGAATATTTAGGTAAGGGTAGTTTCATGATTTACGGTAGAAAGAACTGGGTAAGAGGAGTTATGTTAGAATTAGGTATTGGTTTGAGAATTGATGAAGTGAAGAAAGACCATGAAGTTTATCAAATATACCGCTTAATCTCAGCTCCACCTAACATTATCTCTAAACTCTCAAATGCCTATGTAATACTTATACCAGGAAATCTTAATAAAAGTGAAATCGCGAAAGAGATTAGAAGATTTTTTGAAGAAACTTTGGATAAAAAGATATTAAAATATGTACCCATTGATGAAATCATAAATATACTTCCTGGTCCATCAAAGATAAAATCCACAGGTATGGGTAATCCTGTTGATTGGGAAGTGATTAGAAGTGCATTTTCAATTTGAACTACTAGCAAAAGTAAACACATACACTTTTAATAAAGAACTCTTAATACTCGATTCCATGCTTGGATGGTTAGCAAGATGGTGTAGACTTCTAGGTCTAGATGTAAGTTATAGTAGTAATGCTGATGATTATGAACTCATAACCAGAGATGGATTGTTAATAACGAGAGATCAGGAGCTATATAGAAGCAGAAGAAAAGAAACAATACTACTTTTAACAGACAACCATGATCACTGGCTACTCGTACTTGCCAAACTCTTAAAAATTGAATTAAGTATAGACTTCTCAAAGACTAAATGTACATTATGTGGTGGCCCTCTCAGAGAGGTTGAACCAAAGTTATTGACAGGTAAAGTTCCTAGAAAAGTTCTTGAAAAAGTTGACAAGTTATGGATTTGTGAGTCTTGTGGTAAGATTTATTGGATTGGTAAGCATCATGTAAGTATTAATAGAAAGTTAAGTAAGTGTAGAGAAATGCTTAGAAGTGTAATAACTATAAATGCTGATAATCAACTTTACGTAATCTACACAAGTATTATCTAGATTTAACGCTATGTAATGCTTAATAAGGTTACTTTAAAGAGTTAGCTTTGTGTTTATGAGACTCTTTAAACCATTATCCATTAATGATGCTAAAGTACTTATAAGATATGCTAGATACGCCATAATGAATAATCTTGGTCTTGAGTATGATTTTTCAAGTAAAGAATCTGAAAAACTTAATAGATTAAGAAATCTAAGATATGGAATCTTTGTATCTATTGAGAAGATAGTCTTTTCTGATGGTATGTTTAAGAGAATTTTAAGAGGTAGTGTTGGTACTTTAAATCCCATAAACAATCTCGTTGATGATGTGTTCGTAATAGCTTTACATTCAGCATTTAATGATCCTAGATTTTCACCTATAACACCTGCAGAATTTAGGCACTGCATCATTGAGCTAACAGTAATCTCAGAACCTATAGAGGTTAATCTTGAATGGTTATTAGATAACCTAGTACTCGGCTATCATGGAATACTGATACATAGTGATAACGAGAGCAAAGTCATACTTCCACAAAAAATGATTGAATATGCAGAAAATTACTATAAAGAGTATGGAGAAAAGCTAGGTAGAAAGGAATTGATCAAGATACTTGAGAGTGAGTATAGAATTAGTGAGAATAAATTTCAAGTCTTTCAGACACAAATCTTCTATGAAGTAGAACCTGATAAAGACATTATCGAGAGAAAACTGTACTTGAATAGATACTTCATCAAGTAGTAGTGTATCTATATGGTTATCAAATGCAGAAAATACACACTGATATCCACGTTAAGGTTTTTAAACTTACAATTACACTCAAATTGAGGTATGCAAATTAGATTATATACAGTTTTAGGAAAATATGATGATTATGAGAACTTTATTAAAGACCTAGTAAACACTCTAAGATCTGAACTTAGTAAGAGAGGTATTGATCCTGATAAGATAAGCTTAACATTAATAAAGATAAAACCTGAAGTTATTGATGATGTATTGAAGATGGCTAGTAATCCTGAAATCAAACCACCTTCACATCTTAAATACTTAATTCAAGTTCTACGTCAAGATAGTGTAACCATGATTCCGACAATTATCATTAATGGTAAAAAGGTATTTGAAGGTTCTCTACCAAGTCATGACGAACTTAAAAAGTTACTTTACGATGAAGTTTCTAAAGAATTTAACATCACATTTGAAATTACTAAACCTAAAGAAGAGGAGTTAACCATTCCTAAACCAGTAAGTATTGAGGAAAAACCATTCTCTGTTGAGGCACCTCTCTCACATAAATTCATTCTTGGAAAACCTAAGACCTGTAGGGAATGTATATACTTTGGTTCTGAAACATCTTACTGTTTTCTACTTGGCTGTAAAGTTGAAAATCCTGAAAAACCGATCTGTAAGCTAGAGTAGCTTTAAAAAGGGAGTTGTGATAAATCTTCATTAACTATGAGTGATGTTAAAGTTCTAAAGGGACTCATTTACTCAATTAGACGAGGAAGTAACGCACGTCCAAATCACGCCTTGATAGTTATTCCAGGGATTGAATCCATTAAAGAACTTCAAAAGTTTGTTGGTAAGAAAGTTGTATGGAAATCACGTACAGGTAAGTTATTTATTGGAAAAGTTAGAAGAATATGGAATAGAAATGGTAACTTACTCGTCATTTTTAGAAAAGGTTTGCCAGGACAAGCACTTGGTACTGAAGTAGAAATTATTATGGAGTAGAATGTTTAGTAGAAGAAAAGGATTTACAGACCCACCAATACTTATAGGAACCTTATTTTACTTAAACGATCCATTAGTTCTTAATGCAGAATCTGGTGAAGTTAAGAGAGAAGAAGTGGAAGAACTTGTAAATCTATATGTAGATCTATGTCGAGAATATAATCTTAAATGTACATTGGATATACATGCCGTTAACATTAGCGCATTTCAGAGGTATATAGAGTATATACTCAACCTCATACCTAAAGATTGGATTATCCTACTTGACAATACTGATAAGTACTTAAAGATGAGTATTGCTAAGTGGTGTTTTGAGATAGGTGTTAACGAGAGAGTCATAATAAATTCTATCAACAGCAGGATCGATGATGATGAACTTGAAACCTATGTAGATAGTAAAGTTGCAGGTTTCGTGATTTCTGAATATCATCCAAGTATTGAAACTAGATTTCAATTAATTAATGAGGTATTAAGTAAATTATCAAAATATGGTCTCAATAATAAGATAGTACTTGTAGATATTGCAACCATGGACATTAAGGATTTGAGCATGGTTATGAGAAGTATCAAATACCTTAAAGAGAAGATTTCAAAACATTACTTAATCGGTTGTGCTCCAATAAATGCAGTCTACACTTGGAGAAGAATCGAACATGTGAAGACAGGTAGAGAAAAGTATTTCAAAAGTATTAAACAATATCTTAGATGCTTTATAACAGCATTTTGTGCCACAAATCCTGATATAGACTTTATCTTTTTTGGACCTTTAAAAGACGCACCATATGTGTTGACATTAATTACGTACATTCTAAGTAGTGATTTTGGCCTTGGAAGGATCAAGCTCTCTAATAATGACCTGGTAAGTATTGATCTTGAAGATTATGGTGAGCTAGTGATAAGACTTAGACGTTATGAGAAGAATAAGATGGTTAAAACTTTAAAGAGTGATGAAGGTGTTGAAAAGAACTTGCTAGACGTATTTGTAAATTCTCTGGTCAATCTTGACGAAAATGTCATCAATATTGTTCAAGGCATGTTAAATAAAGGTCTCGAACCATCAGTAATAATTGAGTATTTAAAGAAAAGTATGGATATCATTGGTGAGAAATATGAGAGCGGTGAATACTTCTTATCAGAATTAATACAAGCCGGTGAATTATGTGAGAAAATTCTCCAAATAATAGAACCTTTCTTTAAATCTAAAGTTGAAAATAGTGTTAAAGTAGTTCTAGGCACTATTGAGGGAGATATTCACAGTATTGGTAAAAATCTTGTGAAGATGGTATTTACATCTCATGGATTTGAAGTAATTGATTTAGGTGTCGATGTTCCTCCTGAAAAATTTGTAAAAACTGTGAAGGAGACTAATGCTGAAGTACTAGCTATAAGTGCTTTACTCACAACTTCAGCTTTAAGAATTAGAGATGTTATTAAACTACTAGAAAAGGAAGGGTTAAGAAATAGAGTGAAAGTAATTATTGGTGGTGCGGGTGTTAATGAGAATTTTGCCAAAGACGTAGGTGTCGATGCGTATGCTAAGGACCCCTTCGAGGCTATAGATAAAGTTAAGAAATTACTTAAAGATTTAAGATAGAAATACTCACTATCTGAGAATTATCATTCCAAAAAACATTATCAAAGCTATCAGGAATAGAAATATCCACACGATAAGATTTCCCTTAGCTACTTTAAAACCATCAAGCATGGGGAGTGGTAGCAAGTTGAAGAATGCTAATGATGCATTTATAGTAAACACTATTCCAAAAGTGATGGCTAACGGCTTAACCATTAGTAGTATCATCGATATTATGGCGAAAATTATATTAGTTAAAGGTCCTGCAAGAGCTATGTAGAATTCATCTTTTCTTAATCTCTCTTTATCAATTATGAATCTCCAACCTATCTTAGGTCCTACATATACGGCACCAGGAGCTGCAATTACTATACCTGTTATTGATAACATTATAGCTATTAGTAAACCTAAAGTCCATGCCTTGAAACATGCAATATATCCTAGTCTTCTAGCAATTTCTCTATGTGCAAGTTCATGAAGCAAAAAACCTGTACTTACACCTAAAGCTATTCCTAAGAGTACTCTTAAATCCTTAACATTGTAGCCCCATCTATATAGTACTATAGTGAATATAGCTATTAACGCTATAGTAGCTAGTATGAAGTCTCTCTTCTCAAATCTACAATATATACTGAACATTTTATCTAAGTACCTTGAGTAGTGGTAGCTCTCTATCTCTTAAGTCAGTAATTTTCTCAAGTACAAGCATAGTTTCAGTTTTCTGTATCTCAGGATGGGATGGTAGGTAGTTTATTAAGAAGTGACTCAACTGCTGAATATCTCTAGCCCATACCTTAAGTACAATATCGTAAGGCCCTGTAATGATTTCTGCTTCCTCAACCCAAGGTAATGACGAATCCTCATCAGTATCTTTAATTATCTTTTCAGCAAGAATTACTTGTGAAGATTTTCCCTGACTTGGAGCAATACGTTTAACGCTAATTAGAACATATGCAAGTACTGTAAATCCAAGTTTTGCAGGATTAATCATAGCTTTATAACTGCAAATTAATCCTTCATCTTCAAGTCTTTTAATTCTCATAGCTACTGTAGTTCTAGGTTTATCAATCATCTCAGAGAGTTTACTAAGTTTGATTCTGCAGTTTCTTTGAAGTATTTTTAGGATCTCCTTATCTACATCATCAACAATTACGGTCATCGAACTCTCTACTTGAGAATTATGTCTCTGATTAAATTTTTAACTTTCTTAAATTTAAACTATATGCATTAATGCCTAATCTTCTCAATTTTCTTACTAAATACTTGCTAAGTAATGTTCCTGAACAATAGAGAATATATGTCTTATCCTTTCCATACTTATCGATGATCTTCTCAATATCTTCAGGCTTAATGTTTATAGCTCCAGGTATATGCCAAGATCTATACTTATCTTCACTTCTTAAATCGATAATTATAGCGTTACTTGGTAGATAGTCAATTTCTAAATCTTTATCTTCACCTCTTAACAGATCTTCAAGTTCACTAACTTTATAAATCCTAACATTACTAACAATCCCATCTATCAACTTCTTATCAATTTTCTCAAACTCTCTCTCTACTTCTTCAGGCTTAGCTCTAGTCTTTGGTTTACTTGAAAAAATTGCACAATACTCCTCAACCTCTATAGAGTAGTTGTATGTTCCTATTTTTTGTGCTATTTTCATAATTTCATCCTTATCAAGACCTGCAAGTGGTCTAATTATGGGTATCGATATTCCATACTCGGTAGCGTATATATTATGAAGAGTTTGTGAAGATACTTGACCAATAACCTCACCTGTAATTAATGCTTTAGCTTTAATTTTCTTAGCAATTTCTTCACCAATAAGGTACAATACTCTCTTGAAAATTAAATTCCATAAGTGTGGATTAACTTTCAATCTTATCTCGTTTATAAGTTCTTCACCGTTAATTACGTATACCTTAGCATCATAACCTAAAGACCAACTGCTAAATAATGTATATATAACTCGAAGTACAGGTATTAGTTCGAGTTCACCTGCCAAATTACAGAAAAGTGCATCTACAAGTACTCCTCTCCTCATAACAAGCCATGCAGCTACTGGCGAATCTATACCACCAGAGATTAAGGCAAGTGCTTTTCCTTGAGAACCGAGTGGTAATCCTCCGGGTCCTTCAATAACTTCATCGTAAAAGTATGCTTTATGGTTTCTAATCTCAATATGTAGGGTTATATCTGGTTTTTCAAGATTAACACCTCTAGAGTACCTAAGTAACGCTGAGCCTATACTTCTCTCAACATCTATAGATGTGAAGTTGTGAATACCAACTCTTCTAGCTCTAACGGCAAAGGTCTTATTGACAATTTTATTACCCCATAACTTCTCGGCATATTGTGTAAGTTCTTGAAGTTCTTTGAAGGTAGTTTCGAAACATGGGGATATGGATTTAACACCAAAAATTCGTGGAAGAATCTTAACCACCTTATCATAGTCATGATCATCAACTTTAACGATAAATCTTCCAGGGATTTTCTCGATTATGAAATTAGTTATATCATGTTGAAGTAGTGCATGTTCTATATTTTTTGCAAGTAAATTCTCGAATCTAATCCTTACCTTCCTGCTCTTGATGGCTATCTCACTGTATCTAATAATTATGCTTCTCATTACTTGATAACTACTTCCATATTTGAAGGTTTAAGCCATTCTCTACATCGATTTTAGTCTTTAAGTATACCAAGATTTTTAACTTCTTCAAAAAGCTCAGTAAGTACTTCCTTATAATCTCTTTCACCGCTTTCAACATCATCCATAAGCTTCTCAACAATTCTCGTTCTTTCTTCAGATACTAATTTCTCATAACCTCCTTCTTGAACTAAGTACTTATATACTTCAATTCCCTTCTTAGTAGGTACTAGGTATCTAAACTTACCTACAGTTATTGCATATCTTCTTCTAAGTATGATATCTACAATCTTTGCGTAGGTTGAAGGTCTACCAATACCTCTTTCCTTCATTAATGCGATTACATCTCCTTCTCTTAACAGTTTCTCTTTACTTGTCCTTATAGGCTTACTTGTTTCTATAATCTTATACACTCCCTCACTAATAGGTTCGGAGATCTTCATAATTGGGTATATCTTTGTGAATCCATATTCAATAATGTCTATAACGTTCTCACAATCAATTTCAATCTTATCATCAGTATTTAATGATTTAATTATCAACTTAAATTTCTGTAACTTAATTATGGCATTCTTCATTTGACTAGCTATAAACCTTCTAAAGATTAAATCATAAATAGCATAATGCCTATTTGTTAATCTTATAGCTAGCTGCATAATTCCTGAATTAACAAGATTTCTAAGCTCATCAACATCTATAGGTCTTGTTGGTCTTATACATTCATGAGCTCCAATATGTCCATGAGTAATCCATTGTCTAGGCGTGAAGTATTCTGAGCTAATCTTGTTGAATATGTACTCTTTAGCAATATTTATACCTAAGCTTGAAACTCTAGTACTGTCTGTTCTATGATATGTTATAAGTCCCGACTCGAAAAGATCTTGAGCAATCCTCATAGCGGTCTCGACATCTATTTTTAGGATGTTAGAGGCATCTTTAAGTAAAGTATCTGTAGTGTATGGTGGTGGTGGGCTAATTTCTCTCAATTCTTCAATTATGTTCTTGATCTCAGCTACAGCCTTACCTGAAGTTAAGTCATTGATAAGTCTTCTCATAGCTACAGGAACATCTATTACAAATTGAGCATTATTTTCAAGCTTGATTGTTAGTCTATATATTTTGCTTTCCCTAGTCTTAAAGTATTGCTGAATGATCCATCCGAGTACAGGTGTCTGAACTCTACCTGCAGATAATGTCTTTAAACCAAACTTTTCCTGTAATTTTTGACTAAGTCCAAAACCTATCCATCTATCTTCAATTCTTCTAATTAGCTGTGCCTTAACCATTCCGAGATTTATAACTCTGGGACTATTAACAGCTTCAAAAATAGCTCTTCTAGTAACTTCATGAAACTCAATTCTCATAATGTTCTGAATATATGGTTTAAGCATTAGATATACATCCCACGATATCTTTTCACCTTCAGAGTCTGGATCTGTACCTAGGAGTACATAATCAACTTCTGTAGCGATATCTCTCAAAGCATCGATTATAGGGTAAGAATCCGTAAGTTTTGCCTTATCCCTTGGACATAGATCAAGATCTTCAGTGTAAGATTCATTACATATGGGGCATTTCTTAATGGTATTATATATAGGTATAAAGTCATTACTTACCTTAAATATACCATAATAATCCCTTGGCTCAACCTTAAATATGGACTCAATGTATGTCTTATCCTCTATAGATGCTGAGGGTACAAGCTCCCATATATGGCCTTTCGTGGCTGCAACCATTACTAAGTAATTTCCTGTAGATACTTCATATATGGGTAGATTATTCACAATACGTATACTTGGTTTACCAAAGAAACTAGCTATAGTTCTTGCCTTAGTTGGTGATTCAACAATAATGAAGATAGATTTTAATGGATCATACTCAGTAAATCTTGGAGGTACTTCGCCTTTCATGATCTTCATAATCTCCTCTCTTTCTTCATTAATTGTCTTAAGTAAGGTATCTAGTTGGATCTCACTGAAGTGTTTGAATTCAAAATCTTCTAATCTATACTTTAACTCCTTACTTAATGCCTTGAATACCTTATCATTATCTACTACTAGAACTGAAATTCCGTGAGTTATACCTCCCACATACATTCTTGAACATCTACCACTACCTTGAATGTAGGTAACGGCATCTGGTAACGTTACATATACATCACCATCTTTAACCTCCAATTGAATGTCGAGTTTATCAAGATTTAACTTGTTAAGTACATCTTTTGCAAGATTCACACATTCTTTGATGAGTTCTGCTACATATCTTTCAAAACCTGACAACTCATTAGTTTTACCTTCTTCCAAGTATTGTAATATCTTACTCAATTGTGTCTGTGTTATTCCTGTAATGTTTCTTAATCTAGCTATTAACCTATCTATCTTCAGCTTATAATCTTCAGGTGCTGCATTTCTAATGCTGAAAAAGAATGTTAGATATCTTCCCGGAGTAAATTCGCTTATCTTAATTCTAAACCTTATCTTAGGAACACCAACAAAGATTACATACTTGACTCTGTGAGGTAAGTCGATACCTCTAACTAATGCTGATCTTGATGTTGCAAGACCAATAAGTAATCCAATTTCACCTTTAGAATAGTCTTCAAGTAAAGTTTTTCTAGGTTTAAGGTATGACTTAACATTTACACCATTATTAATGAGGTATTTTTCTAATTCTTCAGCAAATTCTTTACCTAAATCTGTAGGTATGAATATTAATCCGCCATCACCTAAAGTTTTGACAATGCTAAGTACCGTTTCTTTCAGATCTTTTTCAGGATAAATGTAGGCATCAACCACATTTCTTAAACCTTCAGCTTTACCGCCGGTTTCAAATCCTAAGAATTCTCTAAATAGAAATATTCTTGCAGTTCTTCTAGTCTTAGTTAGAGCTCCTGATGCTATGAGTATTCCAAGCTTAGTATTTTGTATGAATTCTCTTAACTTTGATTCTATATCCCTAAGCTGATTTCTAACACTTTCAATCTCATCATCACTAGTACCAATCCTTCTCAATCTTCTTAAGGTTTTAATAAGTTCAACAGCTTTTAATGCGTGTTCAAGTACTTCCTTATTAACACCAAGTAATAGTAATAATCTATCAATATTCTTACTAGATGCCTTTAAAACACTATCAACATCATCTACAAAGATTAAGCTAAATTTTTTATCGCTAAGTATGTCCATGTATTTTGGTAAAAACATGTTTGTAATAATTAGTATGTCAAAATCATTATTTCTAATTTTAGTCATAGCTTCTTCACGTTCGCTTTTACTCATTAATGAATTGTAAGTGATTATTCTAATACTTCTATACTCATCATGTTCTTCTACGTACTTAATCATTCTCTTATATACTTGATATGCAAGAGTTGATGTTGGTAGTATAAACAACACCTTACCACCTTTTAGCGCTATGTATACTGATGCTACAATTCCAAAAGTTGTCTTACCACTACCTGTTGGTGCTATTATAGCAAAACTCTTACCTTTAATTAACCTTCTAGCCCATAGTCTCTGTGCACCCCACATCTTCGCACATGTGAGTTTTTGAAAAAGATCCTCAAATTCTCGATAATTTCTTAAAAGTTCTTCATGTATTTTAAGTCCTTTCAGCCTATTGAAGGTCTTAAGTAATGTTATTAAGTCACTGATGGATTTTACTCTACTAACATACTCTTCAGGTAGGCACTTATGACAGGGAAGTCCAAAAAGTAATCTATCAGAACTGATAACCCCTCCACAATTAGGGCATGCTCTTCTATACAGCACTAATGGGTACATTCTCTATGTTTAAGGGCGTTAAGGACTTCTTAATAAAATTTTACAGTTTTGAGTATTTTACGTGATATCATTATTAAACTGATATTATTTGTAAATTATGACAATATGAATAATTTAAATGATTTTTTAAGACTCATTCAAGTAACTTCAATAATCATAGTACTCGCAGTACTTATACTCATTGATTACATAATGATTAACTTACTCATCACCGGTAAGGCAAACTTAATAACCGTAATGACAGCACCATCAATTATCTTTACATTAGCTATGATATTCTTTGCTCTAAAAACAGTAATCAGATATGTCAAGTATGACATTAAGAAACTTGATGTTAAGAGTAAAGTCTTCACACTACTTTACGGCACTGGTGTTATAGTATCCCTAATATACTTACTCTACATGATTATTCTTCAAAATTTTAATGTATCAGTAATCATCATTAATAAGGGGTTATCATTAAATAACTATTTACTGCTTGGAATAGCACTATACACCACAGGTCTAATCATGATCATGTGGCATCTAATTGAAAGATTTATAAACGTCAAGCTTCTTATAAATACGTTCATAAAGATTAAGCGTAGTGATGATGATAGAGATGAAGAAACTATATTAATTAGGTAGAATATTTATTTGAAGAATGGATTCGAAATTAATTGCAGGTTTAGTTACTGATTTGCTCGTAAGTACTGGTAATGCCTATCTTATAGAGAAAATATCTTTTAGAAATGGTTCGAGATACACCATTAGAGTCTTCTCCAAAATACCGATAGATTTACATATAGTTAGTAAAGGAGATAGTGTTTTTGTGGAATTTTGGTCACCACACTATGCATCTCCAATATTAATAATTGAGTATTCAGGTATGCGTAGTCCAACATTACTGTATAGAGAAATTCAAACTATCTTATCAATAATAACTGACAAGATTATGAGAATTAGAAACTTATAAAATGTTATCACAATATGAGAGAACTTATAATTTAGAGTCTCAAATTAACTTATAATCCACATGAGTTGGAGTCTTCTTGAGAAATTAAGAACAAATCCTGAGCAAGTAAGGGAAGTACTTAAACTTAGAAGAATGAGTGAAGACTTAGTAGATAAGTTCGTAGAGCTTGATCAATTATGGAGAAAACTTAAAGCTGAAATTGATGAGTTAAGACATAGACACAACATACTTAGCAGAGAGGTTGGTAAGGCTAAACCTGAAGAACGTTCTAAAAAGATTGAAGAAGCTAAGAACTTACTAAAAATCATACAGGTGAAGGAGCATGAGCTTAAGAGAATTGAAGAAGAGCGTGAAAAAGTCTTATGGAGTTTTCCAAATCTTATACACGAATCAGTACCTAAATTTTGTCCTGAAGGTGTAGATTCAATACCTATAAGATTCTACGGTGTTCCCAAAGTATGGATCAACTACCTAGATAAGTTCAGACAAGAGATTGAAAGATGGGGTATAAGTGTTGAGTATGAGATTATTGATTGGAAACCTATCGGTCATGCTGACATGCTTGAACATGTATTACAGTTAGGTGATACTTCAACGGCAGGTGATGTTGCCGGTTCAAGATTTTTCTACCTCTTTGACGATATTGTATGGTTAGACTTAGCATTACTTCTCTATGCTTTAGACTTCATGACAAGTAGAGGTTTCAAAGTGGTTATTCCTCCATACATGCTCAAGTATAGAGCTCTATCTGGAGTTCTCGATTTTGAAGCTGTGAAGGACTCGATCTACAAGATTGAAGATGAAGATCTATACTTGATAGGTACTTCAGAACATCCATTAGCAGCTTACTTAATGGAAAAAGAGCTTCTAGAAAATGAATTACCAATACTACTAGTAGGTATTTCGCCATGTTTTAGAAAAGAGGCAGGTGCAGGTAGTAGAGATTTAAAAGGTATCTTTAGAGTTCATCAATTTCATAAAGTTGAACAGTTCGTCTTCTGCTTACCTGAAGATAGCTGGAGATGGCATGAAGAGTTAATTAAGAATGCTGAAGAGCTATGGAAAGGACTGGAAATACCATATAGAACAGTCATACTTTGTCCTCACGACATGGGTAGAGCAGCAGCTAAACAATATGACTTAGAGGCATGGATGCCTGCACAAGGAACTTTTAGAGAAATGGTATCATGTAGTAACTGTACTGATTGGCAATCCTATAGATTAAAAATTAGAGTTATTAGGAAAGGTATGAAGAGAGAGTATGTCCATACATTAAATAGTACAGCAATAGCATCGACAAGAGCAATAACGGCAATTCTTGAAAATCATCAGGAATCTGATGGTACAGTAATCATTCCTAAAGCATTAAGGAAGTATTTAGAGATGTTTCAGAAAGCACCCAGAGATGCTATTTATCCTAAGAGAAAGGTTAAACGTGATGAAAAGGGGAATCCCATTTTTGATTAAAAATCAGCAATACTCTTTCACATCATAAATCTGCGCTTGAGCCCATCATCACCTAGTTAAACTTATTGAAAAGAGCTTAATAAAATTCAACTCAAAGTTTAAAGTAATGGTAAAAGCGACGCATACATGGCTAGAAAGAGAAAAACTCTAAGCGAAAACATGATAATAAACAACTATAACTACTTATTAACAAGTTGGAGAAAAGTATTCTCGGGTAGAAAGCATGGTAAGCATAAGTTTAGATGAGTATCTTGGTAGGGAGTACGATGTTGAGTGTGATGGTGAGG
>Ga0190367_1000301_pt1 | contig 37524 bp, 35 predicted proteins | sample 4872181011_MG_FD_171838 | JGI IMG/M metagenome (GOLD analysis project Ga0190367, IMG submission 171838) | Hydrothermal vent microbial mat bacterial communities from Southern Trench, Guaymas Basin, Mexico - 4872-18-10-11_MG | ecosystem: Environmental > Aquatic > Marine > Hydrothermal vents >... | reverse complement strand
ATTCTTTATATAAATCTATTAATGTTCAAAAAATTAGAATTAAATATTTAACTTAAATTGATAGTTAATTGGTTCGAGAGAATGACCTGCAAAAACGGAAGGGAAAATGCGTTTAACCTAATATTTGCATTAATATTAGCAATAATATTCACTATTGGACTCATTTTTGCTACATTTGGAATACCAACAATTGTTAATGAGTTCTTGAGAAAATATATTCCTGACTTCGGATTAATACCATTAGAATCAGATATATACTATAAGTTCAAGCTCTATGGCTATATTTCTCTATCAATTCTACTCCTACTCATAATTGCAGGCATTATTCTTGGAAAAACCCGGCTTCTAACTACAAGCTCAATTGTAGTGAATCTCTCGTTTTTCGGATACTTTGCCTTCGCAATGTTCGTATTTGCAGGAATAGGTGTTTTGAGAGTTATATGGTATCCACTCGTTAGTCTTTCTCCACAGCTAATGAGACTTGGAGATGCAACCCTAACCCCAATACTATTACCCATCATAATTATGAAATGCTTTATCAATCACATTAATTATCACTGGTTAATTCATTTCTCACAGAGCATGTGGTTTTTAGCAAGCATAGGTTTAATGGCTATTGGTGGCTTCATAATGTTTCTTGGAATATTCACATTTCTTTATGGGAAATTTATTAAATGTGAAATTATAGATTTTTGGATCTACAAGTTTATCCGCCACCCTCAATACCTAGGATTCATAATTTATAGCTACGGCTTCCTGCTAACGGTAATTTGGATTCCATATCCAAGAGGAGGATACTATCCGCCGCCAACTCTACCCTGGCTAATATCATTTCTCTTGATAATAGCCTCAGCATTAATTGAGGAAATAAATTTGAAGAAACAGTTTGGTGAGAAATACATTAAATACATGGAGAAAACCTCATTTATGATGCCGCTTCCATGCATACTGAAAGAGCTAATTTCCCTTCCGCTCAAACTTATTTTCGGCAAAAATTATCCGGAAAGAAAGATTGAAGTCTTGGTCATAGTAGCTATATACTTCATCCTCATGATTTTAGCTTCAATACCCATAGTTTATACGATCAAGTTTTATTAATATGAAAGCAAATGAATCTAAGCTTATCCCAAGCTATGAGAAGTACTTGGAATATTGAAGAGTAGTACTACTTAATCATACTTATACCTAAATATAAAATTAAGAGTAGTACATGAAAAATGTGAAGGAATGAAACTTCATAGCCACCGTCAATGGATGAGCTTCATGCTCGAGATTATAGGCATTTCGCTGGTTTCCTTGACTGTATCTAAAACTACGCAGGTTAATGTTTTATCCACACCCTCAATCATCCTCAACTTGTCAACAACAAACTTTCCCAGTTCATCAACATTCCTCATTTTCACCTTTAAAATCATGTCCCAAGTGCCAGTTATGATATGGAGCTCCTGTACTTCCGGGAATGAAGCAATTTTCCTAGCAACATCCCTCTGAGAAACCCCCTCCTCACCCTCATATGAAAATGATATAAGTATAAATGCTGTAACACCATATCCAAGCTTCTTAGCATCGAGCAGTGCCTTATATCCCTTAATAATGCCAAGCTTCTCCAAGCGCTTAATTCTCGCATGAGTCGTAGTTATTGGTAGACCAATCTTCCTCGCAAGCTCCTTTATTGATTGCTTGCAATTCTCTTGAATAAGCCTCAATAATTGTATATCTTTCCGATCCAACACGATATCACCAGTATAATTTTCCAATTCAAATATAAGAATTTTCTATTACTACTGAACCTAATACGAGATTTCATGCAAAAAATTCATTAAAGGAAACTTCGACTAACTGGCACTATGAGGTTAAAACTATGAGCCTAGACCTAAGTAAAGCCGACTTGAGCTCACTCGAACTACTACCTAAGAGCTATATTACAATTAGACACCCCAAAATGAAGAAGATACTGCGAATTCAGGCCACCATATGCATGGCAGCCAGGGAGTATTTAAACTCTCTTGGATTCATAGAGCTACTACCACCAATAATCGGTCCAGTCACGGATCCGGGAATTAGAGGTGCCAAGCAAGTGACCTTCAACTACTATGGCCGAGAATACAAAGTCATGAGCAGTGCAATATTGTATAAGCAAATGGCCATTGCCTCTCTAGGTAAAGTATACTTCTTCTCACCCAACATTAGGCTTGAACCATTAGATTCAATTAAAACTGGCAGACACTTAGTCGAATTTGTGCAAATCGATGTCGAGGAGGCAAATGCAAGCTATCATGACGCCATGAATGTCGCTGAAGGACTGCTAGTCCACGTTATTAAGAGGATTTTAGAGGAGCATGAAGATGACTTAAAGGACCTTGGAAGGGAGCTTAAAGTTCCAAGCAGACCCTTCAAGCGCATGACCCATAGGGAAGCAGTTGATTTGCTTAAGTCTCAAGGATTTAATGTGAGCTACAATGCTGAAATTCCATGGGAAGCCGAGGAAGCACTTTCAAGAATGCATGATGAACCATTCTTCGTCTACGACTACCCCAGAGGGGCTAGGGGATTCTATGACCGTGAAGATCCAGAAAAACCAAACATACTTAGGGACTTCGACTTAATGTACCCCGAGGGTTATGGTGAAGCAGCATCTGGAGCCGAAAGAGAATATGAAGTTGAGAAAGTTGTTGCTAGAATGAGAGCTACAGGTGAAAACCCGGCCAAATATGGTTGGTACATTGAAATGTTAAAGTATGGAATTCCACCAAGTGCAGGCTTCGGAATTGGAGTCGAGAGACTGACTAGATACATTTGCGGATTGAAAACAGTTTGGGAAGCCAGACCATACCCAAAGGTAGCCGGAATATACTCTCCATGAAGAGGAGCTGATGAAAATGCCATACAAGATTATTAGGGGAGGATGCCCATACTGCGATCTATGCTGTATGTGCAATATAGCTAGGAAAGCAGTTTATGGTAGGGACGCAGTCTACCCATTCACTCATGGAAAAGAGTTCGGTGAAGTTCAAGCTGGAGGCGAAGTATATCTAGAAGGCGAACCAAGATTTCTAACACTAGACCACCTCATACTACTACCAAAACTATTCCTACCCAGCAGACTGAAAAAATGCATTGAATTAGGAAGAGAACCCCTATTCATAGATGTTGAAACTGAAACTGAGCTTGGAGGATTCAAAGTTAAAGTTCCAGTTATTGTAGCTGCAATGGGTTCAATCGACATAGCGAATAGGAGAGGACTAATACTGAGCGAGGGAAGTGCAAGAGCAGGCATAGTTCAAGTTATAGGTGAAAATGTCGTCAACATGAGGGGATATGATAGGAGAATCACTGATCAACCATGCCTTAAGGAAAGAATACTAAAGTACTTCGAGCATGTTAATGGAAATTATGGTGGAGTAGTTATACAACAAAATGTTGAAGATGCAAACCACGAGCTATGGAATAAAATTTACTCTGATAAAGATTTAGACGAATATATTGAGAGAGGCTTAATAGGCTTTGAAATTAAAGCTGGCCAAGGAGCTAAGCCAGGACTTGGAGGAGAAGTTAAGGTCAAGAGAGACTTAGCCCTAAAATTAAAGAACATATACTTCTTCCCCGATGATCCAGAGAAGATTGCAAAAGAATGGTATGAAATACACTCGGTTCCAGGAACATTCACAAGGGAAATTTTAAGTGACATGATTAAGCTTGCAAAAACAACTATCCAAGAGTAAAGATATGGCTGAAGCTTGGACCATATGCTGATCTAGATGAAATTATCGATGTCGCAGTTAAGGCTGGAGTTGACTGCATTACAATTGATGGATCTGAGGGCGGTACAGGAATGAGCCCATTAGTTGCAATGAGAGATTTAGGCTACCCAACAATAGTATGCCTCAAGAAGATACTTGAAGCTAAACAGAAGGGAATTAAAACAACAATGATAATTGCGGGAAGATTACTCGATGGCGGTCACCTAGTTAAGAGCATGTGTCTAGGTGCTGATGGAATAGCTATGGCTAGACCATTCATCATAGCTAGCGAGGGCAGATTTGGACCTAAAAATAAACCTATAGCAAAGCTAGATAATCCAGCTGATGGAATAGTGAACTTCATTGAAGCAATTAAAATCGAAGCTCAAATGCTATCATCAGCACTAGGCAAGTATTCTCTAAAAGAGCTCTCCAAGGAGGATGTAGGAGCTCTAGATAAAAGACTAGCAGACATATTCAACATAAAATACGTATACGAATAAAAATTTGATTTAAGATATTTTCAATACTGCTGACCCCTTCAACTTACCATGCTTTAAATCCTGCAAGGCCTCATTAGCTTCACTTAAAGAGTACACTGTTACTGTAGTTTTAATACCTATTCTTGAAGCCTCATATAAAAACTCCCTAACATCACTTCTAGTGACATTAGCTACACTCTTAATTTCACGCTCAAGCCATAGCAGATCATAACTCAAATTTTCAATTGGAGACATATATATTCCAGCCAAGACTAGTCTACCAGCTTTACCAAGCTTCTTCAATGCCTCAACAGCAACCCAACCAGCAGGAGCAAAAACTATTGCCGCATCCAACTTGACACCTGGATCATCAGTTGGAGAGCCAGCCCAAAGTGCTCCAAGCTCTAAGGCATGCTGCTGCCTCATCTTAGATCTAGTGAACACATAAACCTCAAGACCTCTGTTCACAGCTACTTGAATAATCATGTGAGCCGAAGACCCGAAGCCAAATAATCCAAGCCTTCCTCCATTGGCCCCCAATAGCTTCGTCAACTTAAGAGCCCTAAAGCCAATAGCCCCTCCGCAAAGTAGTGGTGCAGCATGCAAATCATCAATATTACTCGGTATTTTATGGACAAATTGCTCTCGAGCAATCATGTACTCGGCATATCCACCATCAACACTATAACCAGTGAAAAGAGCTCTATCACAGAGATTTTCAAGCCCAGCCCTACAATACTTACATTCTCCACAACTCCAATAAAGCCAAGGAACTCCAATCCTATCACCAATACCAATCGACTCAACTTTATCCCCAACATCCTCAACTACACCAATAACCTGGTGACCGACAATTAATGGCAACTTCACAGGCCTCAAATCACCCTCAATTATATGAAGATCAGTTCTACAAACACCACAGCAAGTAACTTTAAGTAAAACCTCATCATCCCCAACCTCAGGTACATCAATATCCACAAGCCTCAATGGATTCTCCTCAATTGAAGACTGCTTATAAAGCACCATAGCCCTCAACTTCACACCTCCAAATGCCAAATCTAATTAATAGTCTAAAACACTGATAATAGTAACCTCACGGATACGTCAACAATACAAGTTCAATCATCATTCTCAACATAATAATGAATGGAAAATTTAAATGTAAAGAAATTTTAACATCTTGCTGAAATAAAATTTACTTGGTGAAAATTTGGCTGATAAACTAGAATTTTGGGGTGAAAATTGCCTTATTGAATTAAGTAAAATGAAGTTGAGAGTTTATCTTGGAAGAGCAACAGCAAATCCACTCCTACAATTTACAGGTGGAATTAAGTTATTCAGCACACTCAGAGATCTATTAAAACCGGCACTAGTAATTCCATTATATGATATTTATAGGGTGGATAAAATCAGTGACAGAGCAGTATCAATTTCATGGAGAAAGCGAGAGGGCATAATAACGAAAACTGTTAAAAATAGCTTCGAACTTCATCCATCGGATGCAGACAGATTAATAAAAGCAGTAAATGAGCTACTTAGAGGCACATCATTTGAAGAAGTATACTCAAAATACAGTATTAAGCTGGGAGCAATGGGAGAGGTAATTAGAGATGAAAACCAAGTTGTCATAATTAAGTACGCAGATCAGACAATAACATTCATGAACCCAAAGGCGTATGAGGCAATATATGGTGAAAGAAAATATAGAGCCGAAGTGTTTGTAGATAAAATATTCATGCTTGACCTATCACATATATCGCTAATTGATATAACGAACATAAAATTCGAAGACATAGGCAAGATAGCATTCAAATGCTGCGATTTTAGGGGAAGATACATAATAAAAATAACTTTGAGAGATGGAACAAAGCATACCTTCAAGTTTAAGAGCTATGGAGCAGCAATGAAAGTTCTCTCAAGATTAAATGAAATAATTGGCAAATTAGGACCAGTGGAAGTAAGAAGCAGACCTATAAGAGGGATAATAGCAGTAACACTAGCATCATTCATAATGACATTCACCTCAGCAATACTACTATGGGAAGCATATCTAAGCGCATTGCCAATTTCAGTACTAATAGCAGTAATGGTTTTCATTGCACTTTGGAGATTAACTGAAAGCAAATGAGAAGCACTATGATGAAACTATCTTGGAAATTTCCTTAACCAATATTTCCTCATTATTAGGCGCTCTTATAAATACCGGAATATTTCTCCTCTTAGTAGCCGTATGGGATACGAAAAGCCACTCACCAGTACTCAGTAATGCAGTTTTATCGAGTATTTCCGGACTCACACCCGAAGCCTCAGCAATGACATGCCTATCATAGCCTCTGGGAAGAGTGCCAGCAAAATAGCTATGCAACTGCTGAATCGCATTAACATTAAGATGTGCAACCCTCTGAGTACTTATCCATCCATGAATCCTATACTTCCTGCCCTGCCTCAATAACCTCTCAACAGCAGTATTTGATTGAGCAGTAAAATCATCCTGTCTAGTTCGATCAGGAATAAATTCTTGAGCCTCATCCAATACTACTAAAACTCTTGCACCCCTCATGCTCTTCTTCCTTAAAGTGAAAAGCTCATCTATCAATCGACTTACAAACTGCCTAGCCTTAATTGGATCAGGCAAGTAGCATACGAATAATCTTAAATCGCTTTCTTCAATTGGCCTCACCAGCTCATAAGCTATATCTTCAGGTGCATAATCCTCAGCCCCGCCAGTTTCACCTTCACTACGAGACTTCTCAATTTCCTCAATAGACCTAAAAGTTTCAAGAAGCTCAGTTATGGTATTCAATATTCTTCCTGGAGGCCACCTCATGCGAGACAGCTCATCTTCATGAATTGTCAATACGCTCTTAATTTTACCATAAATTTCCCTATACTTCTTCCTCAGCTCTTGAATCGTAATCGTAGGACTTATACCCCTCAACAGCTCTCTCAATTGACCATAAATTCTAGTGGCTCTCAACTTAATTTGAGCTCTATCCTCATCCATTAGCGATTCAAAGCTTGAGAGCAAGTCCTCAACTGTGAGGGACACCTTCCTAGCCAAATTTATTATCTTTACCCTTCCTTCCTTGAAAAGCCTATTAACAAGCCCCCTTAACGGCTCATTCGACTTAAGTTTCTTCTCTAATAATTCAATTAACGTTTCTGGAATTGCCTGAGAAGCCAAGAAAGCTTCAACCCTATCCTCAGCTAAATTGTAGTTTTCAATAGTAAATATGAGGCCGCATTCAAGAATCTTGTCTATCAAGCTTATACCATACTCACCAGCTATATCGATAATTACAACCCTGATGTCATTGAGGTGATCCAAAACCCTTCTCACTATTAGAGAAGTTAAATTCGATTTCCCAACACCCGTAAAGCCGAAGACGCCACCATGATAATTAATTAGCCTTAAAACATCAATCTTCAAAATATGATCAAAACCGATCATTTCACCCACTGAAACACCATTCTCAACATTAACCAGCTTATCAACGGCCTCACGCGAAAGCAAATAGGCTTCAGCGCCCACTAAAGGCATGCAGACTTCATCACGCTCAAAAAGCACTTTTCCATCATCACCAATTTTCATTATATACCCCGTGTAAATTGCTTGAATATCTATCCAAGTATCCTCACTCCTACCCCACATGCTATAGATTCCCTCAAGAAATTCAGACCTTAAGGTCTTAGGCATACTTATATCCATTGAAAGCTCCTGATAATGTATTGGCCTCGCACTAGCAACCTCATATATTAAATAGACTTCACCAGAACTCGTAGGCCTCTTCAATGCCAAAAAACATGGTTTCTTCAATCTATCAAGAACATCAAGGTCAAATGAAGCCTCAAATATGCCAATAATGCTTTTAAGAACTATTCTACCCTCCTCATAAGATCTAGTCTTGATCTGCGTTTGACGAAGTCTAGCCTTAAACTTGCCATTCAAGTCGTCAAAAATAGATGTCAAACCCATACTCTCATTCATACTCTTCCCTCACAACTCTCTCACGCGCACGCTCAACTTCACTTCTAATATCCCTAAACCTTCTAGATGAGAAGTACGCCTTATACTTGTTAGCAATAGCAACTAAATCGAGATTAGCTATCCCCCTAAGCATTGCCCTAGCACTTCTTGTCACAGACTTAACATATTTATCCGCAAGAAACAGCAAGTGATTATAACCCATCTCCTCAACAACATACGGATTATCACACATGCTCAAAATTGATATAACCATATCTCCAACTCCACTTCTACCATCAACCTCAATCATTGGCTTCACACGTGAAATTCTATTCCATTCTAAACAGTCAAATTCAGCTACCAACTTTGAATCGTATCTAGGGTAGAAGGGCCTATCATATGCGAAAACAGCACTTCTAATTGAAGGATCAGACTTCAAACTCCTCAACTGAAAATATCCTCTAACGAACAATTGCTCTCTAAAGACAGCTCTTCTAGCAGCACATGCAATTAACTGGCTATCTCCACCTACACATCCAACCATGGTGGCGAAGCACGAGTCATATTCCACGGTTCTCCAGGGGGTCTTTATTGAATTAAAATTGGCGGCACTAATCATAGAGAGAAGAGCTCTATCACTCCTCAAAGCTGGGACATTTAATCGACCATGAACACTACTAGATAGAGCTTGAAATACTGGGATAACTGATCTAATGAGATCTGTCGTAGTTGTATCCTTGGCTATCCCTATAACAAGCTTATTTTCACTAATAGCCCTACTAATAAGCCCATGTATTAGGAAAACATTTATGGAATTCAAATCCAATGTAGTTATCCAAGTATCACCAATCATAAGTGGATGCTCGCACTCACCACTTAAAACTCTATCAATAATACTCCTAGCAGCACTCCACACCCTATGCCAGTAGTCTTCAACTCCATCGCAAACCGACAAATACTTCCCGCCCACACGTACATCTAGGAGAGAACCATTATACTTATCATTGAGCTTTAAAGCCCTCCTAACAAACCTCTTAGCATCATCAACTGATACCCCAAGCAATTTGGGGATATCACTCAACCTTACAGCCTCACCCCTCAACTTATGCTCTATCAATAGCTTTATCAATGCATAGACACCATAAATGCCCCTAGGAGGAACATACTCAACGCCAGTACCGAGATAGCCCGCAAGATGCAAATCAAGCATTGATGGCCTACCATAACTAGTGTCTATAAGTGTGAGAGCTGAAGAACCACGCCTCAACATTAATCTAAAATCCCTGGAAGCTGGACCATAAGTGCCTGAAAGAAGTCGATCTAATATAACCACTCCAACCCTATCATCACACAGCGCTTTATATGCCAAATACAGCTCAGCCATGGTCATTAATGCATATGGAACACTTTCAATGGACTTCTTAACATCATAGTCCGTTAGAGCACTTGAAGATTGAGGACTAACATTAGGTAAATCCTCCATCCATAGGGGGACACTAGCAGAAGCCCTAAACGCATCTTCACGCTCGGCGCCTGAAACATCAATAGTGAAGCTATCACCATCCACATAAATCCAGCCACTAAAGCCAGCAGCACATACATAGAGCAGTAGAAGCTCCATTCTCTCCTCAACAGCATATGAACCATCAATTCCAACAATTCTAAGCTTATCGCTCTCCAAAAAATCATTTACCAAACTAGAAGGCAATCTGCTCACATGCCTAAAAAAGCTACATAACCAATGGCTACTTGAAATCTCCCTAATTCGATCCTCAAGAATGCTAAGCACACGCCTAGTTGCTCTCCTCAAATACCTAGCATCAAATGAGGAGACAGCCACAACCTACACCAGTAGAGAAAAGCTTAAACACCAACATAAATTTTAGCATATAACCTCACTAAGCTCATATATGAATTGAAATTAAATATTTTCTCGGTGAGAAAATTGACTTACATAGCCATAACCAATTGCCGAATAATTGATGGAACTGGGAGGCAACCAATAGAAAAGGGAGCAATAGTAATTAAAGACAGCCTAATAGTCGATGTGGGTTCAATGGGTGAAGTGGAAATTCCAAGCGAAGCTCAAGTAATTGATGCAGCAGGAAAAACAGTTATGCCCGGACTAATAGATGCACACGTACACTTAACAGGTTTAAGGACGGGTGACTTCATTAAAGAACCACTACTAACACCATACGCAACCCTAGTTGCAAGAGCAATAAGGGATCTAGAAGCACTCTTAAATGCAGGATTTACAACAGTCGGTGATGCCGGAAGTATAATTGCACTGCAACTTAAAAGAGCAGTTGAAGAGGGAACAGTATGCGGACCAAGAATAGTAGCTGCAGGCTACATTTTAAGCCAAACATTCGGTCATGGAGACACACACTTTTTACCAGTAGAATATGTAGATGCTCGAACAAGCAAGCTCATGAGCCCACTCTCAGCACTTATATGTGATGGAATTGAAGAATGCCGTAAAGCCGCAAGATATGCTCTAAGAGCAGGCGCAGATTACATCAAAGTCATGGCCACTGGAGGAGTGCTATCAGAAAAGGATAGACCCGAATACACGCAATTCACAATCGAAGAGTTAAAGGCAATTGTTGAGGAAGCTAAGCATGCACATAGATTTGTGCATGCACATGCCCAGGGAGCTGAGGGCATTAAAAATGCAATTAATGCCGGAGTTAAGATAATTGCGCATGGAATATTCATAGATGATGAGGGAATAGAGCTGGCAAAAGAAAGGAATGCAATTGTCGTACCAACATTCTCCGTAGTGGAACACCTAATCAAGTACGGAAAGGAAATTGGAGTGCCAGAATGGGGCTTAAAGAAGTCGATGGAGGTACATGAAATACACTTAAAGAACATTAAGAGAGCATATGAGAAGGGAGTTAAAGTAGCAACTGGAACCGACTTCCTAGGTGGAGTTAAAGCCTTCAGGCATGGAGATAATTCACTTGAAATACAGCTTTTAGTTGAGAAGCTCGGCATGAAACCCATGGAAGCAATAGTAGCTGCAACCAAAAATGCAGCTGAAGCCGTAGGATTAATCAATAAAGTTGGAACACTGGAGAAAAATAAAGTTGCAGACCTAATAATCGTTAATGGAAACCCACTAGCAGACATCAAGATTTTAAGGGACCCAAATAACATAGTAGTGGTAATAAAGGAAGGGAGAATAGTTAAGAACATAATGGAAAAGCAGTAAATACTCTTCCCAACTTTTTGCTCCATTAATCGGGTAGCGGTATCATGAATCTTTCAGATTCACCAAGAACGATAACTACCTTTCCACCCTTCGCAGCAATATCTCTTAGAGCATTTATTAGCATGTATATTTGAACCACTTGTGCTGGATCAGCACCGCTCTCCACAATTATTCTTCTTATTGCTTCAGCTAACGCATTTGCCCTAATCAACGTAGCATTAGCCTCTGCTTGAGCTAAAACTATTTCCTTTCTAGCCCTAAATTCACTCGCAATCATTTCCTGCTCCGCAGCCAGCTTCTCAGCTATTGCTTGAGTAAATCTATCTGGCAAGCGTATTTCTCTTAAATCTACACCTTCAAGTATAATTGCATTTACAAGCGACTTCTCCCCCGATAATCTTTCAGTAAGTAAATTGGTTATTTGAGTAGATATTTCATCCCTCTTCTCTATCGTCTCCATTGCAGTATACTTTGAAATAACATCCCGAATTACTTCGCGTATTATTGGAATTATAGTCCTATGCTTCCAATCCGCGAGGGGATAGTTCTTAAATAGCTCAACTACATTCCTTGGATCCACTCTCCACCTAACAGTAATATCTACTTCCACCGTCAATCCATCCTTAGTTATGCATCCAACAGCTGGAAAATCTCCAGTTCTACCAGTTGCCTCATCAGTCCACATGTGAACCGCATCAGTTGCAACATAAATTTTGATAACATAAGTCCATATGGGCCTAGTAAACCATGTCGAGTACGTTCCATCACCGACCGTCCACATAGTTTTGGAGATCGGATCAACAACAATAGCTACCTCACCTACACCAATCGAGGACACCGTTGCAGCACTAACAAGAAATAGTACCACCATGATAACTGCAATGAAAAATACTGCAATCTTCACCATTCTACCTAGTCGCTTAGTAACAACTTTAACAGGCACCTCATATTCTCGATGCCACTCCCTCAAGCTACATGAACCCCAGTAAGAAAATTGGTGAGATCATATTTAATGTTTCAATTCATGCAGTGCCACGGCAGTCTCAGAAGTCGGGACACCAGTCATCCACAATTGTCTTCACACTAGTCCCGGCTTCTTCATCGACTGCCAAGATAAAATTGGTGAGGTAAAATAATTACTTTACTTCTTGCCGCTTAGGCGGCGTGGGCATGTATGGATAGGGTATAAATTCCACTCCAGGTCTATGAGCTCTTGCCTGCGGATATAGTTCCATTAACTCATAAATTTCCAGTGGTAAACCTATTTTAACTGGTAATCCCAGCTCCTTAGCTTTCTCAGCTGTTATTGGATAGTCATGCGTCCATTCACCGCTCGTTAATTTTACAGCTATTTCCCTCGCCTTCTCCTCACCAAACTTATCCTTAATTAAGTTGACAATTATTTCTTGCATTTGCTTAATTGCCTTCTCAGCTACATCAGCTAGTATGAGAGTTTCATCAGATACGTTCTGCACCCCCTTCTGCTGAACAACCTTTAGAATTGATGGTGCTGGAAGCTGTAGGTTACCCTTCATTAACTGGGGATCTAATGGACCGAGAACTGCATTTTGATCCATCCATATCTCATCAGCTGCAAGCGCAATTAAAGTGCCACCAGACATAGCATAGTGCGGAACTATCACTATCTTCTTTGCAGGATGCCTCTTCAAAGCCTCAGCTATCTGGGAAGCTGCAAGCACTAAACCTCCCGGAGTATGTATTATCATCGCTATGGGCTTATTCGGCGGAGTACTCCTAATAGCCCTCAAAACAGCCTCTGAATCCTCTATGTCAATGAATCTATAAACCGGAATTTTAAAGAAACCAACACTCTCCTGCCTATGAATCATAGTTATAACTCTAAAACCATGCTTACGCTCAATCTTCCTTATCAAATTCAACCTAGCAGCCTGAATATTTCTATACTGAATTTGCGGCCAAATCAATGATATTATTACGAGAAGCCAAAACAGCAATCCTATAATGTCAATCATATCGACACCTAAACTATTAATAGAATAGCATTTACCAAATAAGCATTTAGTATAGATTAAACATTGATTCACATAAAATGAGGAATAGTACAGGAAACTAGGAGTTATGATGATTCATGAGCTTGTTTAATTCCTCTCCAGCACAGGCTATCGGAAACTATTAGGCAGCAAATAAATCAATAAATCCAATACATAAACGTATCATAGGTGATTAGCTTGCTAAATAAAGTACTAAAATTCATAGATGAAAAATGGGAAGAATATTTTGAAGAAGTATTAAACTTCCTAAGAATGCCAAGCATATCTGCTACTGGTGAGGGAATTGAGGAAACCGCCAAGTTCTTAAGGGACTTCCTAATTGAACGCTTCAATGCCGAAGTCAAGTTATTAAGATATGGTGGACACCCAATAGTATATGGCTACGTCGACAGTAGAGCCGATAAAACTCTCATACTATACAACATGTACGATGTACAGCCAGTAGAGCCACTAGAAAAATGGATAGCCCCACCATTCAAAGCCAAAATAATTGAAGGAAAAGTTATCGCCAGGGGAGCAGTAAACACTAAGGCACCACTCATGTCAATGCTATTAGGATTAGAAGCACTTCAAAGAACAACTGGAAAAATACCAGTAAACCTATACTTCATACTTGAAGGTGAAGAGGAGCTAGGCAGTCCAAGCATGCCGAAGCTAATTGAAGATAAAAGGGAAGAGCTAAGCAAAAGTCAAGCAACATTCTTCATGCTACCAACCGAGAGACCTAAAGGTAAGCCAAAAGTAATTTTGGGAAATAAGGGCATAATATACCTCGAAGTAAAAGTAAAGACAAGCGAATACGATGTGCACAGTAGCTTAATTCAAATGCATTACAATCCAATAGAAATCCTAGCAAACTTCATATCAACACTAAAGGACAAAAATGGAAACATACTCGCCGAATGGCTTTACGAAGACATTATAACGCCAACAGAAGAAGACTTAAAATACCTACCAGAGCTAATGGAGGCGGTCGACATAAATGAAATAGCCCAAATGCATGGAATAAGAAAGCTTAGGGGAGCTGGAAAAGACCTATACATAGAAGTTTACTTCAAGCCAAGCATAAACATTGACGGCATACTAGGAGGACATACTGGCCCAGGAACAAAAACCATAACTCCAGCAGAAGCCTCAGCTAAAATCGACATTAGATTAGTACCAAACATGGATCCCAAAAAGATTCTTGAAAAGTTCATGAAACACATCGAGGAAACAGGATTCGAGAACTGGATTGAAGTTAAAGTCCACGACATGTATGATTGGAGCAGAACATCACCCGAATCACACATAGCTAAAGCAGCCAGGAAAGCCTACTTAGACTTAAACATGAAACCATATACCATAACAACAATCACAGGTTCAGCACCAGCCTACCTATTCACTAAAAAACTCAAAGTTCCAGTGGCAATGGCTGGACCAGGATATGGCGGAAGAGCCCATGCACCAAATGAGTTCATAGAAGTTGAGGGCATAAAGAAAATGATAGAGTACATGCCAGCACTAATAATAAATTGGGCGAAAGAAGAATTCAAATAACTCATAACTCAACTATTACAACTCTCTAAAATCCTCAACCTCAATCTTTTACCACTAAACTCGTAAGCTGCCACGCAAAGCTCAGAATCATAGGGATAGGCAATAATTACTAGTATGGCACCAAATTTTGAAGTCAAATCCGTTATCGAAGGCCTCAATGCACCTGATGGATGGCTATGTGCAACACCAATTATCGAAAAATCAACTGGCAATCTAAGAGGGTTAATTGCAATTGAGCTTGAAGAAGTATAGGTGGGAGGAGGAAATAAAAGTTCACGCACAATAACTACTCCACGTCTAATCTCACCTCTCAAAAGCAGAAAAGTTTCATTCGGATGCGCAGACCTAGCAATAAAGAGAAGAGTATTCAAGCAATCCCTAGAAATCCAAACCTCAAGCACCATAACCTACCAAGCATTAATAATCCCACTAAAGCTATTAACGTTAACGAGTAAATAATGAAGTAAAGCCCTACGCTACATCTTTAAAGGAGAGAGCAATATTGAAAGTGAAAATTAAGGTTTTGGCATCACTAGCGCTGGCAATCATCAGCGTTTCATGGGCATCAATAATAGTACTCCTCTCAGGAGCACCAGGAATAATATGTGCTCTCTGGAGACTGATATTCTCTTCAATTCTCACTTGGATAGGGATATCAATTAATAGAGATAGGCTAAACCTCAATAAGGAAGTAGTGCTCTTGACATTCATTTCAGGCATATGCTTAGCAATGCACTTCACATTTTGGATGGAATCCCTATTCATGGTACCAGTAGCAGTGAGCACAACAATTGTAAATTTACATCCGCTAATTTCAGCATTAATATCGATTTTAATATTAAAGGAAAAACCAAGAAAAATACAGCTTATTGGAACGGTAATCGCCATTATTGGAGTAGCCCTAATGACAAAAGCCTCTATTAAAGTTAAGGGTGAAGTAGGGGTTATCGGCTTAGTCTATGCATTTATTGGAGCCATCACAGTCTCAATATACTTTGCAATTGGAAGAAAACTCAGAAGGAAAATGAACACATTACCCTATACCGGGATGGTCTATAGCTGGGCTTCAATAAGCCTTCTCCCCTACACCCTAATTATCCAGCTAAATATAGTGAATTATGAGATTAAGACTTGGCTCGCATTTATTGCATTAGCAATCATCCCAATGATGCTTGGGCACACCATGCTCAACTATGCACTCAAATACCTGAGCCTAATAGCAGTTACAACCGTAACCCTAGGTGAACCAATTGGAGCAACAATTCTCGCATCAATACTCCTAGAACAGCACATCACTTTTGATATAGCGATTGCAATGATCATAACTTTAACTGGAATACTATTAACAATCATGGGTGAACAAAAGTAAATTGCTACCGAGCAGAACTATAATTTGGTGAACACTTCCATGTATGATGTAGAGTATGAACTGAGAGTTTTAAAAAGAATCGTTGAAATAGACACAGACGTCATGAAGAAGACGGGATATGTAAAGTGCGCCGAGGCACTTAAGGAGGAAGCTGAAGCAATTGGGCTGAAAGTTAAAGTTTATGATAGCAAAGACCATGCTGGAGACGGAATCTCAAGGCCAAATCTTGTGGCTACGCTTGATGTAGGTGCCGATAAAACTATAGGAATAGTAACTCACTACGATGTAGTTCCTCCAGGCGAGGGATGGAGCTACCCACCATTTAAGCTCACAATAGTTGAAGACAAAGCTTATGGTAGAGGAGCTGCTGATGATAAAGGGGCAATTGCAACCGCACTTGGAGCTCTAAGGAAAATCGGAGACAAATCGATATATAATGTCAAACTCATGATGAGCCCGGACGAGGAAGTAGGAGGAAGATATGGTATAGGATACTTAGCAAATATAATTAAGGTGAAGTGCGATGAAGTGATAATTCTCGATGGAGGGCCAGAGGCAGTTTCAATTGGAGCATCCGGTATAATTAGGGGAACCATTAGAGTAAGAGGAACACAAGGGCACGCCGCATATCCACATCTATACTCAAACCCAATATATGGTCTCATAACATTCCTAGATAAGTTCCGGAGATTCTCTGAAATAAGGGCTAGAAAAATATCGAAAATACCAGCCCCACCAGGATCACCACTCCCATACTTATGGGGTAGATTCTCAATAACAATTCTTAGAGCAGGTGAGAAAGAGAATATCATTCCAGGCGAGGCAGTAGCCAAATTTGATTTAAGAGTACTGCCAGATGAAGACATAAATGAGGCATTAGCTGAATTAAAGGCATTCTTCATGGCAGTAAAGCAGGAAACTCAAGTCAATGCTGAACTCATTGATGTCAGAGGTGGAGGCAACTGGTACATAGACCCAGACCATCCAATGGCCAAGAGATTCCAGAAAGCAGCAAGCAAAGCTTATGGAGAACCCATACCCATTGCAGGCGAATTTGGAGGCAATGATGGTAGATACTTTGCGCCCAAGGGAATTCCAACCATAAGCTATGGACCTCTAAGGCAGGGAACAAACTATCACGGCGTCAACGAGCACGTATATCTAAGAGACCTAAAATGCGTCAGAGACGCCTTAATATACTACTTGACTGGGGACATAAGTTAAATGGTAAGAACACCTCTAGGATGGCCAATACCGCCACCACTACCAAAATCCTACAAATCTAAAGAGCAATTTAAGCGTGAGAGAGAATTAATGGTTAAGAGATTGATTAGAGAGGGATTCCTAAAGTCAAGGAGACTAATTGAAGCAATGCTTAAAGTTCCAAGAGAAGAATTCATACCCGAATGCTACAGGGACTACGCGTATTATGAATTACCATTCCCGATTCCCGGAAACGGTAGAAATCAAACAATATCCTGCCCCCATAGCTACCCCCTATTCTATGAAGCCATAGAGCTAAAGGAGGGGGATAAGTTCTTAGAAGTAGGAACTGGATCAGGTTATGGTGCAGCCCTAGCGAGGGAAGTTGTTGGCAGTAATGGGCTAGTAGTTACAATAGAAATAAATCCAGTCACATATGATTTTGCCAAGAAGAACTTATTGAGACTAGGCTACCGCGATATAGTGATCATCCTGGGAGACGGCTCAGAAGGTTATTCACCATTAGCACCATACGATAAAATTGCATTAACAGCATCCTGTCCACAAATACCCAAACCACTCATCGAACAACTTAAAATTGGAGGAAAACTAATAGCACCAGTTGGAAAACCAAATGAAATTCAAAAGCTAACCTTAGTAACAAAGAAGGGTAAAGATGAGATAGTCATGGAAGTCGTGGACGAAGTACTTTACGTACCATTAATTGGAAGATATGGTTGGAAATGGTTAGACAATAACCTCAATGCTTAATGCAGCGGAAATAGCTCCTTCAAAAGCCCTAGCTGGGCTATCAGCCCAGCACAAGATCAAAACATCACCATTAGTAGGAGTCAATTCATCAATAATGTATAGGGCCTCACTCGGATATAGCTCCTCAACATTCTCTAAAGTACTTGGAAATCTTAACCTATCATCAACATATATGAGAGTTGTAGCACCACTAGCACCAGCCTTAATTGCAGCATCCCTCTGAGCAATACCATCACCTATAAAGTCACTACCCTTAGAAATTCTAACACCAAAAACCACTGGGCCAGGAGCCAAACTAGAAACCTTACTTGAATCGAGAAACTTAGCATCAACAATATTTCTGCTCTCAAGAAACTCGATTAATGCACGCCTACCCGAAGCAGTTAATTTACAGCCCCTCCTAGAAACCTCAATTAAACCCCTAATCTTAAGCCTATTAATTAACCCCCTAACAACGCCCTGACTTAAACCAAGCTGCTTTGAAAGCTCATATCTACCAATTGGCGCCTTCACCTCAATGAGCTTTAAAGCACAAACTATTTTAGTTAAGTCAATTTTTGGCGCCGGCCCTTTAGGAGCCTTACGCCACCTAGCCAGTATATCTTCTACTATGGTCGAAGCATTCATATCATAAAAATTATAGTTTACATTGAACTTAAAAGAGTAATTCACTATGGCGGCTTTGGAGGCCAACTAGCCACGCTCTCATAAAGCCATATAACAATAGAGTTATTAGACAAAACATACTTATCGCATCCAATTGGCCCCAAAACCCACCTCCCAGCTTCATGGTCCCAATACCACCACATCCAGTATAGACTCTCACTTGGATTATTCTCAACTCCATTTATTGACTTAATAAATACGCCAAATGGATAAACATCATACTCCACATCAGCCACCTTAAGAGTTGCATTAAAGAGTGTTTCACCCAAGTTAATTAAAGTTGAATTAAACCACAACCTAGTGCCATTACCATAATCTATGGCAATATGCACAATAATCTTCACACCAACAATACTGCAGAGCTCTCTCAAAACATCAATGCAATTATAGATGCTGGAGGAAACATTTACGATACCACTGCTACTAGCAATTTCAGCTGCACGCATTAGCTTCCCAATTAAGGCATTTGACTTAAATTTTAATAGCTCAATTGTCGAGTTAAAAGAGCTCAAAGTGCTCTCATAGAGCATCTCATATTTCGCAGCACTATGATAATAGTATGCAGCTAAACTTGTAGAAATAATAGCCCATAAAAGTAGCAATATTAGGTAAAATCGAAATCTCCCACTCTCCATCGCCTAATCACCCCACCAATCTTTAACATGACAATGGAGGCTACAAATGCAGATGAAAACTCAGTGACAGGGCCAACAGCATATAAACTTCCACCCATAACTGGAATGAATAATCCCACAATACCTGTAATCAAAGCTTCAAATGGGGGCATAAGTGGCAAGTACAATAGAAATGATGAGAAAACATCATAGAAAAGCAATAGAAAGTAGGAGGTAATTAGAGCTTCAACCCTTGATGGAAGCCCATTTCTCCAAATAATTCCGCTAATAAAACCAATAATGCCGCAAAGAGAACTGGTAACAATGCTCCAAAGGCCCAAACCAAGAAAAACATCAGATACTATGAAGATCATAAAGCCAACAATCAGTCCATGGATTGGACCAAATAATGCCCCGGATATAATTGCAAAAATGCAGGGTATATTTATAAACTGAATTGGACCGAGTAGAACATGCTTTATCAATCTAAGAGCCGTAGCTGAAGCAACTAAATTGGCTATCAGTGTCAAATCCCTGGTCTTCACATAGGCAATTTTGCCTACATAACTTATAAGTTTTGCTATTGAAAGTTGAATTGAGTAATGGCGGCTCATGGAGGGGTAATCATTGAACTTGAAACTAACATCGACTGCAGGACTAATCTGGGCTTCAGCCTCCATGTGCGTCGGTGTATTAAGCTTCACCCTACCACCAATAATATCATCATTAAAGCTTTCAGGGATACGCATTCAATTAATGGCAGCATCAACAACAATTGGCATGCTCATTGGAGCACTAATAAGTGGACCAATAGCCGATAGAATTGGCAGGAAAAAGACTAGTATAGTGCTCTCACTTTTAGCAGCAATTTCAAATATACTAGTTCTAGTTAGCCCAGCAAACTTCACTCTAATCTTTACACTCAGAGTAATGGTTGGAGTTGGTGTTGGAGGATTTTTACCAATCTTAGCTGCACTAGTTTCTGAACTCTCAAAACCCGAGGAAAGAGGAAAGAACATATGTTTTCTAGAAAGCTTTTGGGCCTATGGATGGCTGGTAGCACTCATCATTACTTGGATAATCATTTCGAGAGCAAACTGGCAATTAGCCATGACTACAACCGGCATAGTAGCCCTAATATTAACCATACTTGCATACCCATTAATACCCAAATCACCAAGATACCTTGTCCTAATAGGAAGAAGAAGTGAAGCTGAGAGAATAGCGCATTCCTATGGTCTAAAGGTACCTGAGCTAAAATCTATGAAACCAAATTTACATGAGCAAATATCAATTCTGCTATCACCTGAAAATAGAATTGTAACCATAGCTCTATGGGTGGTATGGTTCACCATAGCCATGGGATACTACGGAATATTCATATGGCTACCTAAAAGCGTACTCGCAACTAAAATTCCCCTGGTAAAGAGCTTCAAGTACCTGGCCGTAATGACATTAGCACAAATACCTGGGTACTATAGCGCAGTACTACTAGTAGAGAAAATTGGTAGGAAACCCATTTTAAGTACATATCTTGCCCTAACCGGATTATCCTCATTCATGTATGCCAGGGCAGCAAACATAAATGAAATGATGCTTTGGGGAAGCATACTGTCATTCTTTGACTTAGGCTCTTGGGCAGCACTCTACACATTTACACCAGAACAATATCCAACATATACCAGAGGAATTGGCTCATCATGGGCCTCAGCCATGGGTAGAATAGGTGCAATTCTAGGACCATACATTGTACCAATACTAATTTCAATGGGCGAGTGGTTCCTCGCATTCACATTCTTCGCAGTAGTACACATGGTAGGAGCAGCATCAGCTCTACTCGGTAGAGAGCTCAAGGGAAAGGAAATGCCTGAAATAGCAGGCTAATTGCCAAATGAAGTTAATGGCAACTGCTCCAGCTTCCTCAACTTCACATCTTTTAGCCTATCCATAACTACCTTAACAAACTCCATTACATGGCTCGAACTAACACCCCTTAATTCCGCTCTCTTCAAAACTTCCCTTTCAACCAAGTAGTACCGCTTATATTTCTCATTTAAAATCTTCCATGGAATGCCGCTAAGTGCCTTAGCTATATCCTCACTATAGGGAATCACGCCCCTGAGCATTAGTAAGGCTATTATTGGATAGCCAATGTAATTCCTATACTTAGTTCCATTATCATCACTATAAGCAACTCCTCTACTCAAATCAACATAAACTCTATAAATCCTATCACCTAAACTCGAAGTTACTCTAGCAGTATTTTCATTGATCAACTCAATTCTACCATCAGCTATACAGCCCAAAGCCTCCAAAACCTTGATTCTAGGAGGGAGACTCAAAACCACCAACTTAAACTCCCAAATAAAAATGGTTTTGAGTTAAATTTATTTTATTTGATTCCTATCAATCAACAACGAAGTGGATGGTGCCTAAAATTGAAATTAATAGCTCGAGACGAGAAACTGAGAACACTGAAAATAAAAATTGAAGGTGAAGATGACCTATGGATTTTGAACAGCATACTCAAGGAGGGAGACATAGTTTATGCTAGAACAAGCCGTGAACTCAAAACTAGGAGTGGTAGCAGAAGAAAGGGCATGACTTTGGGTATTAGAGTTCAATGGTGGGAATATCAGCCATTTACAACTAGACTAAGAGTTCATGGAATAATAATTGATGGACCAAGAGAGCTCGATTTAGAAGGACAAAGACATACCATTGGAATTGATATAGGATCAACGATAACCATTATTAGAGAGGATGGATGGAGTGAAAGCGATTTTAAGCGAATAGTTGAAGCATGCAATAAAACCTCAATACCAGTGATAATAGCTGCATTAAACGACGAAGAGTATTCCATCGGGATATCTAAAGGATATGGAATTCAAGTAATAACAGAGGAGTACTTGAGGCTTCCAGGTAAAATGGATGGAGAAGCTAGAGCTAGAGCTATGAAAAACGCTCTTAATCGAATAGCAAATCAAATTGCAGATTTAGCAACAAGACTAAAAATAAATATTATAATAATTGCAGGTCCGGGATTCATGAAGGAATATCTATTCAACATATTAAAAAGCGATGGCAGATTGAAAAATGCGAGGGTTTTCATTGAAAACACTTCTTGGGGCGGTGTTAAGGGGATTAGGGAGGTAATAAGGAGAGGAGCCCTCATAGAGGCACTTAAAGCACATGACATAGTTGTGGAGGAGAAACTACTCGATGAATTCATGTATCAGCTATCAAGAGATCCGAGATATGTAGCATATGGAGTTAGAAACGTTGAACAAGCACTGAAGGCACGAGCTGTAAAAAAGCTAATGATAATAAGCGACCTAGTAAGGCATCCAAATGAAGATATTAGAAGACAAATTGAAGAACTGCTAAAACTAGCTGAAAAGCAGAAAGCTGAAATAAAAATTTTCAGCTCAATTTATGACACAAAAATTAGACTCAAAAATCTCGGGGGAATAGCAGCAATACTACGATATCCTCTTGAGCTAAATGAGACCAATCAATAACTCAGCCAGCTTTCTAACTGCAAGAGGATTCAAATTAGTATTATCAATAGTATCGGCACCCCTTAAACTCAATTTATACTTCACACCTCTTGGAACCTTAACCTTAGAAACTACGAATACTTTCTCAGGCCTATACAATTTATGGTAGATTTCAATAACTTCAACTGCATCAATATCACCTCTACGTCTAATAACACGGCTAGCACTCTTAGTCTTCCTAGTGCTCTTCCACCAGCCATCAACCTCCTTACACTCAATGATGAATTTGGGCGGCTTAATTAGATAGTGCGGATTAGACTGTTCAACTATGTTTTCTATCCATCCATCATAAACCATGATATCAGGTCTTGGAAGTGCATGGAATGGTAATGGATCACCATATTTAACCGGCAAGCTCCACTCTATGGGGCGTGGAGCTTCAAGAAAGAAGCTCAAGTACTTGCCATTAACCTCAATAACGTAGTTTGGCGGAATAGTTCCACCATGTTGATGCCCCTTTCTATCTAAGTGAATCCAGGAATTCTCTGGATAAACAACCTTCAAGTTGCAGTCATGAAGATTGTATAGTATCGATAATGCAATAAAGTTTTGGAACAGTATTCTGGAGTTAGTGTCAATGCACTTCCTAACAGTTAATTTAGCTAATTGATTAAATCTCCTAGCTTTCACTCGCCTATTAATTGCATTAAAAATTTTAGCTGCCAATACCTCCTTAATGTGCTCGAAGGGGTTCTCTATAAAGGAGTTGAAGGCCTTGCTATGGAAGATATAGCTGATATCGAAGAACAGCTTAACATCTTCGCACAGCTTCTTGTACTTCCTAACTTCAACCTCTATGGCTCTAATGTCCCTGGTAAAATTGTAGTATAGATACTTCTCGGCAATCTGATAAGACAAGTTCTTAAGCTCATCGCCTTCAATGAAAGACTTGAGTGCAGCATCATACATGTGCTTCCATGCCATGACAGCCACCCCTACCATATCTGTGCAGTAAGGGCAGAACCAATGGAATAGGCGTGTGTGAATCTATATGTTCAACGTCCACTTCAATCTTACGCTTAAATAGCACTGGGCCTTATAATGCTCTCAAACCTCATAGCCTTCTCCGCTGCAAGCTTGATCGCATCAATATACTTGGAATGATGGTAGATCCACCGACCCTTATCAAAACACTTATGCGGTATAGTTTGCTCCCTGCTCCTTTTCAAATCTAAAGTCACAAAATTGAAGTCTGAAATAAAACCTATGTCGGCTAAATTACTTAAAGTATCTATGAAGTTTAGAAACTCAGTTTTAGGGAGATAAGCATCCATTATTACCTCACCTCTCTTCTCAATCACCATGGCAAATGATGAAAACGGCTTTTCATCAAGTGAACCGACAAACTTCAACATTAAGTCCGGATCATCAAATTTCACGGTGAAAATATGTAAATCAGATATTTCAGGGGGATAAGGCAGTATAAGCGGTCTAAAACCAATTATGAGTTTAAACGGGAGGACATGGTTATAGTAGTGATACCTGATTGCTGGAGGAGTTACTCCAAGCTTATCAGCAATCTCCTTAAAACTGGCGAGGGCATTCATTTCAAGCTCCTTGAGTATGAATATATCAACAGAATCCGGCATGAAAACTGCCTTATTGACATTATCCTCCTCAAGCAACACCCTCAACTTCACTGTACCATGACCATCACATACATCATGTATCCACTTACACCACTTAAAGTTCCATTGACGCTTTCTAAAGTCAAACCACTTAAAACCTCTTGAAATGAGAACTAAATTACTAATCCAATAGAGCTCGTAATTACGTACCAAGCCATAATGCCTTAGTGAATCCAAGAACTGCTTAAATAAGCTCTCCTTACCGACTGGAATCACAAAATTAGCATAGTAACCATTAAATCTCCCATAACACGGAATAATACATCTCCAATAATCAAATTCCTCAAAAACCTCCTCCACCACCCTACGCCTGCTTAATGGAATATCGAAAAAAACCGTTGCAAGCCTCAACCCGGCCCTTCGATAATTCACTATTGCAGAAATGGAAAGCAATCCCTTATCAAATAGCCGCTTAACATGATAATGAGCAAGAGATGGAGAAATACCAAGCATTCGGGCTGCTTCAGATAAATTTCTTGGATTTACTTGAGAGAGAACACTTATTAATCTTGCAGTTACCTCATTAAACGATCCAGAGCCTGAATATCTAGCACACTGCTCCAACTTCACTCCAAATATGGTGGACATAGATTGATACCCCAACAATCATACTTCAACTTATACTAGAACTTATTTATAAAAATCTTGTCAAGATAAACGTAAAAAATGAGATTCTCAGCAGAGCACATATAATTAAGATTGCAACAATCCCCATACTATTGAAAGTAAATTTAATGAGCCAAAACGTTAATTTGAATTCATAGCTTCTAGGCAGTAGCTTACTTGAAATTCAATTTCAATCGCCAGTAATGCCTAACCTCACATATTCTTGATAGCTGAGTATAGAAGAATAAGTGAGAAGTCCACGGTATCTTCACGTATCTCACGCCATTAAGCCTCATTGACATTAATGCCCTATAAAGAAGAACTGTTCCAATACCCTTCCCTCTTTCCCCATTTACTACCCCTACTGGTCCAAACCAATTTGGCTCCAGCGCTCCATAAGCTGCAAAACCAACGAGACGATCTTCCCCATTAAATACAATCCATAAACCTCCATCAGGCTCCCTCAATGCCATTTCAGCCTCAATAGCCCAACATGGAGAGAATTTCTTTTTTATGAAATCGGTCAGACTTCTCAAGTTTACTTCCCCAATCTTACTTGCATGTCTAAATCGATAATTTTGACTAATTAGTTTTCGCTCTAATTCGATTACTCTATATGGAACATTAAAACACTTCAAATCTAGGTGATAATCTACTACATCCCCTATCTTCGTAAATCCGCTCTTCAAGTAATTTTGCAAATAGAATTCATAATTCACATCTATGCCTGGATGGAAATACCAGCTTGCAAAATCCGCTACTCTTATCTCCATTTTATCTCTTTGCTCCGCCTCCCAAAACACTGCCTCCATTAGTTTATTGAAAAGCCCCATGCCCCTCTGCTCTTTAGGTATTGCCAATGCCTTTATCCATAAAACATCTCTATGCTTTTCAACCAGCTCCTCTGGAGAAGCAGTTCTTTCAGCAATTATCACCAATCCCTTTAGCTCACCTCCTTCCAGTGCCAGGTAGACATCATCCTGACTGTAATTTGGATCCCTAACCGTACACCTCTCTAACATGTGCATTGTAATGAAATCCAGCTCTAGAGACCTATTTAGAAAATGCCTTAACTCCAACCAGTAATCCGGTTTTTCCCTTAGCGTATACAGCTGCATCTTCGCTTTACTTCTCCTCTATTTCAGCATACTCGTATAGAATTGCCGATACATGTTTCATTCCCTCTATGAAATCCTTTATTCTAATATTCTCATTTGGAGCATGCGCCCTTGAGGCATAATATCCTACCCCTGTTGACGATATTGGTATGCCAAGCTTCTTTACGAACAAGTACATGGGGCCAGATCCAGCCATTGTTGGATAAACTACGGGGGGCTTTCCATAAACCTTAATTGCCGCACTCACCGTTGCCCTAACAATTGGCGCATCTAGAGGCGTTCTTGCAGGATAAAGCTTGCCAAGCATTTTTACTTCAATATCCTCAAATCCCTTCTCCCTCAAATAATTCTTTAACTTCAAGTAAATATCATCTGGATCTTGATCGGGCACCAATCTAAAATCTACTTTCGCCATAGCCCTTGAGGGCAAAACAGTTTTGCTTCCAGGACCAGTATAACCTGAAAGCAGTCCACATATATTACATGTTGGAGCATAGAGATGCCTCTTAAGAGCCTCTAATCCCTTCAAACCCAGAAGAAGCTGTTTTAATCCCAAGTTCTCCTTTAATTTCTCTGTATCAAACTCTATCTTCGAAATGTGCTCCAACTCCCTCTTTGAGGGAGGCTTAACATTCTCGTAGAAACCAGGTATCAAGATATTCTCATTTTCATCCTTCAAAATCGATAGTGCTCTAATGAGTCTCCAAGCCGGATTCGGCACTATTGTTGCTGATGCTGAATGCACATCTCTTGAAGGCCCCTTAGCAACCAGTTCTACGTATAGAATACCCTTTACTCCAAGGTAAATAGTCAGTTGCTCTTTAGCATTCTTAGAACCACTCTCCCAAATACCAGCATTAGCCTTAAACTTATCACCATAAACTTCAACGTACTCCGGCAAATGGGGGCTACCTATTTCTTCTTCACCCTCAATTACGAACTTTACGTTTAATGGCAGGTCACCAGCCACCTCAAGTATTGATTTAATAGCCCAAATCCTCGCAACAATATTCCCCTTATTATCTGAAACACCCCTAGCATACAACCTATTATTCCTAATCGACGGTTTAAATGGCGGAGACTCCCACTCCTCCAATGGCTCCGGGGGCTGCACATCATAGTGGTTATAGAATAGCAATGTCTTCTCAGCACTTCTAGAAGTTAGCTCAGCATAGACTAGTGGAGGAGCACCCGAAACCTTAAGCAATTCAACTTTAGCACCAATACCTCTCAGCAAATCTGCAACTAAGTTAGCACATTCAGTTAAACCCTCATTTCTAGCTGAAATACTGGGTTGAGAACATAACTTGACTAAGTCATTTAATGCCTCCCCGTAGTGCTCATCTATATAACTGAAAACCCTATCCAGCACACCATCACCCAATAATCTTCACCATAAAACTTACGGTTTAAAGAAGTATTTAACGATAATGAAGCTAAACTCTAACTGAAAACTGCTTCTTCAACTTCTCCTCCCACATCCTGAGTTTAATGGAAGCCTCTTTAACTGCTTCATTAAAGTCTAAGCCAGAAACCCTCAATGCTTCAACCAACTCAATTCTAATACCATTTTCATAGGCTAATCTAATAAAGACCTCCACCAAATTTAACTCGTGATCTCTAGCCAACTTCTCCAAGTGAAATCTAAGAACCCCCTCCGGATTATGTGGATAGTCCTCTCTATAAACATTAATCAAATAATTCAACACTTCCTCAAATGACTTCGCAATCAACTAACAACCCCAGCCCCTCAAATAAGTTGATCCACTAAATCTTTGATTTCCGCTCAAATTGCTTTTCATAAAGCTCTCTCACCCTCTGAATAGTATCTGCCTCCTCAGGAGATTTATCAGTTCTAATTCTAATTATTCTCGCGAACCTTAATGCCAAGCCGCTTCTATAGTGGGGGCTTCTCTGTATTTCAGCAAAAGCAACCTCAACAACTATTCTGGGTTGAACAATCACAGTTCTCCCCCTCCTCATAACTACTATCTTCTCTAGCTGCTCAGTTAGCCACTTAATTTCCTCATCGCTTAGCCCAGTGAAGCACTTGCCAATAACTAAATAATCGTTTGACTCCGGATCCCTAGCCGCCAAGTAATAGTCGCTTAACCACTTATACCTATAACCATAGCCGTAATCTGCCGCGACAATCACTAAATCTAAAGTTTGGGGTTTAGCCTTCACCTTAAGCCACTTCCTACCCCTAACACCAGGAGTATAGGGGGAGCTTAGCTTCTTAGCAACCACCCCTTCATGACCACTCTCTATCGCCTCATAGAAAAACCTCCTAGCTTCAACCGCATTTTTCGTTACAATTCTTGGAATTAATAGGTCCTCATCAACTACCTCCTCCAATTTTCTTCTCCGCTCACTATATGGCACTTCAATCAGACTTAAACCATCAACGTAGAGGACATCAAATAAGTAAAGCTTCACGGGTATTTCCCGCATTATTCTCTCAACATCTCTAACCCTTCTAAACCTCCTCATAACGTATTGAAAGGGCAGCGGCCTCCCATCAGTGCCAACAGCTATAACTTCACCCTCAACTATAGCCTTCTCAGCCAAAACTTGCTTTCGAACAATATCAATAACATCTGGAAGAGACTTCGTTACATTAGTTAAACGCCTACTAAAAATTTCCACTTTATCACCATCCTTATGTATTTGAACTCTCGCTCCATCAGGCTTAACTTCAAATGCAGCTATACCGCCGAGCTCTATTAGAGCATCCTCAACGCTATCGGCATCCTCAGCCAGCATAGGCTTTATTGGGTGGAATAAAGTTATACCAATACACTTAACTCCACTCAAACCAAATAGCTTAGCTTTAACAGCAACATGTCCAATATCACTTATCAACATATTAGCTCTCCTAACGAGATCAACTGGGACATTGAAAGCTTTAGCTATTGCCTCCTCCATTAATCCCTCACCAAAGCCATGCCTCCTCTCCCCCAAAATCAATTTAACAATATATTTAACCTCCAATGGAGAAGCTCTACTTAAAAGAGAACCTACGAGCCTCTCTTTCTTCCTTCTAGAACCAGACCCATAAGCTTCAGCTATTTCCTCAAAAACCCTATAAACCTCATTTATTGTAAGTGGCATCTCCAAAAGCAATTGCTGAGATAGCTTGCGCTTAGACTCAAATATCAACTTAAAGCATGAACCAACATCACCAGTCCTATCAAAAAACCTCAAATACTCCTCAGGAGTTATTGAAGTCAACTGCTGAAGAACCTTAAACAGAGTAGTCCCACTAACCTCAAATTCACGCTGATCCCATTCAGGGAAGACTCTACCAATAATCATTCTAACTGCAGGAGCAATTTCATCAACGTCGAGCTTGCCTAGAAAACTCGCAACCAAGTCAATTTTAGATATCTTACTTGAAGTAACTGAAAGTTTCTCGCAAATCCTACATAAGTCAGCGAACTTAGTTGGCATACAGCCCACCTAGGACTTAACTTCAATCCTCCTAATTAAATCAAGCCCCAATGTAAGTTCATTTAGAAAACTATTAAACTTAAATAGTGGAACAATCGGTATACCCCTATAAATAGACATCCTATCCTCATGAACAGTAAGAATAACTGGTATGAAAACTATTTTGCTCCAACTATCCAGTTTAAGCTTAAATCTAGCAGTCCTATTCTTGGATAAATGCTCAATTTTAGCATAATGTTGCTCGGCGCATTTATGAAGCAATGAAAACCTACCAATAGACCACCTTTTGCAGTCAACACACACTACAAGTGGACGTCTAACTCCAATAACATCAATCTCATAATACTTCTTCCAAACTCTAAATCTAAAGCTCCTATACACCTCATAGCCATTTGCACGAAAAGCATCAGCACAAATCTCTTCAAATTCCCTCCAATTCAAAGCTAATGCAACGCTCTTAATGTTTGCACCAAGCTCTATCGCCCTATAAGCTAACTTCAACCTATTTAGAGGCCTGCAATACTGAGTATCATTACTTAAACACAGCTTTAAAAGTCCTTCCCGCTCAAAATCGCGAATAAACTCAACAAGTCTATCAACTGAAATATTAAGCTTGGAAATTAAACTACTCAACTCAACCCTATCTTTGAGCCTAGATTCCTCAAGTATTTTCACAATCAAATCTGCTTTTACTCTCAAAGCTATTTCAGTAATTACTAATTTTTCCTATTAAATGTATCTAATTTAATCGATAAATTTTATTTGATGTAACTCTATAAATATCCAATTAAGATATTCCGAAGTAGTTTGAAGTAGCAATTTTAATTAACACTAACTTCATCATTCAATTTAAAGTATCTAACCTCACAGTAAGCTCAATTAAACTCTTAACACAGGCATTTAAAAAATCGCTTATTAGAACATACATCATATGGTTACCTTTAGGTGTTTTCTTGATCATGAGGCATAGATTAAAAATTAAATGCAGTGTATGCGGTCGCAGGCTAACTAGAAATGACCTAGCCAGATGTAGGGGGGAGCTCAAACCAATGTATGGCTATATTGATGATGATGGCGATATAAAACCCCTATGCGTGACATGCTATCACAGAATTATTGGCGCACAGTTGAGGAGAATTGCAAGGGAGGAGTTGCGGCATAGTGCTAGAAGTGAAATTATAGCTAAGTGAATATTGAATTATCCGGAAGGCGCTAATCCTAATTGAGGGTGACAATTTGAGTAGTGGAATTAAGGCTGAGGAAATGCATGCCATAGACGTGAACTGCGAGTACCTTGGAGTATCAAGATTAATGCTAATGGAAAATGCAGGAGCTGAAACGGCTAAAGCTATTCTTAGGAGAGTTAATGTTAAAGGAAAGAAAGTAGTCATAGTGGCTCATACAGGAAATAAAGGTGGAGATGGATTCGTCACAGCACGACACTTATCAACTCTGGGAGCAAAAGTCCTCTTAGTTCTCCTTGGAGATCCAGAGAAAATCAGAACCGATGAAGCGAGGAGAAACTGGAAAATAGTATGTGAAATGGAATCATCAATTGAACGGATAATTATCAAGGATAGCTCTATGATTAAATACCTAGCAGAAGCAGCTCGTGAAGCAGACATCATAATAGATGCCCTCTTGGGAACCGGAATTCGTGGGACACTAAGATCTCCAATACTAGAAGCCGTTAAAATAATAAATGAGGCAGGGGAAAAAGGGGCATATATTGTGTCAATAGATATACCAACCGGAATAAATCCAAATACTGGAGAGATACTTGGCGCAGCTATTAAAGCTAATTTAACAGTAACTCATCATAAACCGAAAATAGGTATGCTAACCAAGGAAGCCAAAAACTATGTTGGAGAACTATACGTTGCAAACATAGGAATTCCACCAGAAGCAGAGCTCTTCACGGGGCCAGGGGACGTGCTAATAGCAATTAAAGAGAGGAAGCCAACTGCACATAAAGGCGAGTTTGGAAGAATAGTAATCATTGGAGGTAGCAAGGATTATACTGGTGCGCCAGCTCTAGCAGCTCTAGCAGCCTTACGCGCAGGAGCAGACTTAACCATAATTATTGCTCCAAGCAGAGTAGCATCAGCAATAAGAAGCTATTCACCAAATTTAATCGTAAGGGAATATCAAGGAGAATACTTAAACGATGAAGGCGTTACTCTAGCCCTGACCGAAGCTGAAAAAGCAGACGCAATAATCATAGGACCTGGGCTCAGCCTAAGAAGCAAAGTAATAGAAAGCACTACAAAGCTAATAGAGGAACTGAAGAATGCTGGAAAGAAGATCGTAATTGATGCAGATGCAATAAAAGCTTGCTCAACAAAAACAGAAGTCCTAAAAGAGCTTAAGGGAGTCATAACCCCCCACGCCGGGGAATTCAGAATTCTGACAGGCGAGAAACTACCACCTGAGGAAGAGGGGTGGAAGAAGAGGATTGAGATCGTTAGAAGGGAGGCAGAAAAACTGAAAATTACAATTTTACTCAAAGCACATTATGATATTATATCCAATGGAACTAGAGTTAAAGTAAATAGGACGGGAAATCCGGGAATGACGGTTGGAGGAACAGGAGATGTACTGGCAGGCCTAACAGCCGCATTCCTCGCTTGGGGAGATGATCCATTTAAAGCTGCAGTTGCCTCATCATTCATAAATGGACTCGCAGGAGATATAGCAGTACAGGAGAAGGGATATCACATACTTGCAAGCGATCTCCTAGAGGCAATACCCAAGGCATTCATGATAGTCGAGAAGTATAAAGCTTGATAAGTCTCAATGAAAATCTGGGATCAATATATCGCAGAGAATCAATAAGCCTCCTCAAAGCATAGGACCTATAAATGCGAGGGCTCACAAGCCCCCTCCTAATACCATCAACCACATCAGCTGGAGAATTAATATCTAAAGAAAACTCAGTAACTGCAAAGCCAAGCGTATAAATTGAATGCGCATCAGATCCAGCAGTTAATGGTAAACCCAAATTTTTACGTAGAAACTTCAAATCACACCTCAACGGATAAACTTCAACTGCATCAATATAACTCAGGCACTTCTTTAAATGAGAAAAATCAAAGCCAGAGCTCCTAAATATATGAGCTGCAATTAATATGCCGCCTCTACTCCTAACTTCATAGCTAAGCTGAGTCAATAATGGTTCTCCAACTAAACTACATTCAAAGTCGTAATCCGGGAAAAGCGCAATAACATGGCCATGACTAAGAGAGAATTCAATTCCAGGAACAACAATTACTCCAGTAAGCTTAGCTGCCAGTTCATAAGCTCTAAATCTCTTGGAAAGAACCTTAGCGCCAATTTCCGTAGACGCATGATCCACGATGGCCAGTCCAGCCAAACCAATCTTCTTAGCTCTCATAGCTAGCTTTAACGGCGTATGAAAGCCATCTGATAATGAGCTGTGCACATGTAGATCTAGTTCATATGAAGGCATCATGCCCACACTCATGCTAGCTCGATTATTTTAACATCCATAGCCTCTAAATCAAGTATTGCAATCGTTCTCCTACCAGTCAAATAGCCACATGCTTCCCCGGGATTAATTATCATGCAGTTACCAATCTTCCTAACCTTAGCCTTGTGAGTATGACCTCTAACCACAAAACTGTACATCCCAGATCTCGCTAGTGCCTCAACTATGCTCTCATTCTTTCCATGAATCAAAGCAACTTTAAAACCATTTAAATCTAATTCACCAAAATCACCCAATAATTCAACACCAATCTCTCTTGCCTTCACCTTCATAAACTCCCTCTCACCATCAACATTACCAAAAACACCATAAACCTTACAGTTAACCCTAGAAAGCCTAACCATTGTGAATGGAGCACACCAATCTCCAGCATGAAGAACAGCTGAAACATCCTGCTCATTAAACACTTTCACTGCCAAATCCACAGCACTAAGATTGTCGTGAGTATCGGATATGAGGCCCACCCTCATGCAAACACCCCACACATTTTATTAGTTTGATTTTAGAAAATCATTTTGGTAGAGCAAATGGTTAAAGAAAGACCAGTATACCCATTCTCGGCAATAGTTGGACAGGAAAGATTGAAACTAGCCCTACTAGTAAATCTAATTGATCCAACCATTGGCGGACTACTCATAGTTGGACCTAAAGGATCAGGAAAATCAACTGCCGTGAGAGGTCTCATCGACATTGCACCTAAAATAGAAGTTGTGGCAGACTGCCCATTCAACTGCGATCCGCATAATCCAGCACTAATGTGCGATAAGTGCAGAGCTAGATACGAGCTTGGAATAAAGTTGCCAGTTAAGAAAATTAAAATGCCATTTGTAGAGCTACCCATAAGCGCAACAGAGGACAGAGTCCTCGGATCATTAGATATCGAAAGAGCAATTAAAAGCGGATTAAAAACACTTCAACCCGGACTGCTAGCCGAGGCAAATAGAGGAATACTCTACATAGATGAAGTGAACCTACTGCCAGATCACATATCAGATGCAATTCTAGATGCAGCAGCTTCAGGATGGAACATAATCGAAAGAGAGGGTTTAACACTAGCACATCCATCAAAGTTCATACTCATTGGAACCATGAATCCAGAAGAGGGATGGCTTAGACCGCAAATACTAGATAGATTCCCATTATGCGTTATGGTGGAGGAAATTAAAGATCCGAAGAAGCGAATCGAAATAATGAGGAGAAACATGGAATTTGAAGACAATCCCAAAACATTCATAGAGAAATGGAAAACAAAACAAAATGAACTAAGAAGGAGAATTGAGAAAGCAAGAGAACTCTTAGCCAAAGTTGAAGTACCCAGCGAAATAGAGGAGCTAGCGGCTGAATTCTGTGCAAGACTTCAAGTTGACGGCCATAGACCGGAAATCATAATGATTAAGACTGCTAGAGCAATAGCAGCTCTGGACGGTAGGACTAGGGTTGAAGTAGATGACCTAATGCTGGCAGCTGAATTAGCACTAGCCCATAGAAGTAGGAAAAAACCATTGGAAGCACCATTACCACCAGAGGAAATTAGAGAAGAGCTAATGACAACAATCACCAAGAAAAGCGAGGAAGAGGAGGAAGAAGAAGAGGAAATAAAGCAAATCAAAGTCAAGCTGGGCGATGAAGATAAGCTACCAGCACAAATATCCGTCCCCAGAATTAAACCCAAACCTAAATTGGAGATACCAAGATTTGCGGCTATTATACTTGCATTAATATCATATTACTTCCTATTCTACTTTGCACTAGCAGGAGCATCAATAATAGCTGCAGGAGTTCTCGAGTTGCCTAAAGAGACCATAATAAATCTAATGAGAAAAGACCTACTCATGTGGTCAGCTCTAGCTTTAATTTCATTTATGCTACTCCATGGAATGAGGAGAATTAAGAAGGGCGAGATAGTAGTCATTGGATTTAAAGAGGAAGCACAACCCGTAAAGGAGTACAAGAAGATCATTACTTATAGGAAAATAATTAAAGAGCAAATAGTACTTGAAGAACCAACAGTACAAAAATTTGGAAAACGAGCATACCAATTTATTGCGTTATTCGGAGCTAAGATACTTAAAGCATATAGGGCAGCCATAGATAAGGGCAAAAAACTTGCCGAAAACATGCTTGAACTAATGGTTCCGCCTCCAAGTACCTTCAAACTACTACTAACACCAGAGCACATGAGAGGCAAAAAGGCTAGAGCTGAAGTTGTAAGAGGAACATGGCTTAGGAGAGGTAAGTACGTGAAGCACGCACTTCCAAGGGAGAAGCCCTGGGACATAGCGATCGGACCAACCATACGGGCAGCTGCTCCTCATCAGAAATCGAGAAAATCAAGAAAGCTGGCTATAAAAATAGAGCCCGAAGATGTTAGAGTGAAGGTAAGGGAGTATAGAGCTCCACTATGCATAGTCATACTACTCGACATGAGTGAATCAATGATAGCCTCATTGGAAAATGTCAAAAATGCGATCAGAGGACTTCATAAGGGAGCATATAGACATAGAGATAGGGTTGGACTAATAGTCTTCAAAGGAACTAGCGCTGAAGTTCTCCAATATCCAACAACCAATCTAAGAGCAGTAATTGAAAAGCTACTACACATCGGCGCAAGCGACTTCACACCACTAGCAGCCGGCATGCTTAAAGCCTATGAAGTCCTCAGACTAGAAAAGCTGAAGACAAAGGAAATAATACCAGTACTAGTTATAATATCAGATGGAATAGCAAATGTACCACTCGACAATCCATTAAATCCAGAAATTAGAAAGAAATTCCTAAATCCAGCTCAAGCCGACGTAATAGATGTAGCAAGAAGAATTGCCAAAGAAAAAATAAGAACAATAGTAATAAATACAGACCACAGGCCGGAGGAAGTTTACAAGAAAATATATTATGGGAAGAGTAAGGTAACATTTAGTTATACTCCAACAGCACTCCTAATGGAAGTTGCAAGGATAACTGGCGGAAAATATTATGGATTGCGAGCCGATATGCCGGGAGAAACCATAGTAATACCTGAGGTAATTCAAGAAATAGCCGAAGCACCAATTAAAGAAGAGGGAATCCTGGCACCAGTTAAATAGCGTTTCCCTCCAAATAAACAAAATCTATAAGACTTAAAGGAATGTAAAGTTGTCTGGGGATTTAATTGAGAGATTTATTAGCGTGGTTAGTCGATAAGGGGAGAGCTGAAGGAGCAGACTATGTTGAAGCAAGATTTCAGAGATTCTATAGCACTGAAATAGAGGTCAGAGATGGCAAGGTAATCTCAGCAACCCCCGGAATAGAGCAGGGAGTAGCTATTCGAGTATTAATTAGAGGTGGATGGGGATTTTCAACAACAAATGATATAACTAAAGACGGACTACTCAAAGCACTGGAAACAGCTTTAAAAATGGCTAAACAAGCAAGCACCGATACTGAACTAGTTGAATTAGCTCCAAGTACAGTCGTGGTAGATAGAGTTGAAGTTGAAGTTAAAGAGCCAGTTGAAGAAGTACCAATAGACGAGAAAATAAAGTTCATACTTGAAGCAGATAAAGCTGCTAGAGATATCTCCCCATCAATAAAGTCCACATCAAACTACTGGGACTACTCTGAGACGAAAATAATATGCACAAGTGAGGGAACCCAACTGGAAATAAAGAATTCATGGATTTTCTGGGGTATGTGGGCCTATGCGAGTGAAGCAGGACTAATACAGTCATATAGAGATAGATTTGCAATGCTGGGAGGATTCGAAGTAACGGAGAAAATGAACGCAATAGAAAGAAGTAAGAATGCAGCCGAAAAGGCACTCAAACTATTAAAGGCTAAACCAGCACCAGGAGGGAGATTCACAGTAGTCATTGACGGAGTTCTCGCAGGGCTACTCGCACATGAAGCAATAGGACACGCATCTGAAGCAGACAGCGTGATTAGAGGAATAAGCGTTTTGAGAGGAAAGCTAGGTGAAAAAGTTGGGTCAGAGCACGTTACATTAATTGATGATGCAACAATAATGGGTAGATTTGGAAGCGACTTCTACGATGATGAAGGAGTCAGAGC
>Ga0190367_1000300_pt1 | contig 37555 bp, 31 predicted proteins | sample 4872181011_MG_FD_171838 | JGI IMG/M metagenome (GOLD analysis project Ga0190367, IMG submission 171838) | Hydrothermal vent microbial mat bacterial communities from Southern Trench, Guaymas Basin, Mexico - 4872-18-10-11_MG | ecosystem: Environmental > Aquatic > Marine > Hydrothermal vents >... | reverse complement strand
AGCCTGGCTAGCATGGCACTATGTTGAAACAGGAAGAAAGGAGGAAGCATGGAGACTAATTGAATGGATAGAGTCTACAGCTGACGACCAAGGTAACCTACCTGAACAGGTACCACACCACCTCCTAGCACCTGAATACTATGAGTACTGGGTTAGAAAGTGGGGTCCTATAGCTAAACCGCTACTCTGGTCTCATGCCATGTATATAATTCTTAGAAGAAAATGTAACATAATAATATTTTAATCTCCTTTAGCGATTCTAAGAATACACCTTATCACTAAATCTTCATTATACTTCAAATATAACCCATAATAAATTCGGTAAGAGAATTAACTATAGGGACTGCAACAACTTAATAGTAAATTTTATTAAGTTTTTTACAGAGAAGGTATGTTGAGGTTAGATTATGCTCAGAAAGATTCTTGCTATTATATTAATGAGTATATTTGTACTCCATCTACCAACCATGCTCATTCCAAGTAACGTTTTACTGATAACAGCAACACAAGGATATGAGATAGCTATAGTGGACTTTTATTCTAACAAGGTCACATATACGCCTGGTGAGATTGCAAATATAACAGCAGTTCTCTGCAATAATGGTGACACCATTGCCACAATAATTGTGCAGCTAAGGATAACAAAGCCATTTAACACTACTGTGTTTCAGGAGGAGACTTCCCTCTCTTTAAACGTGGGCGAATGTAGGTCAGTCAGTTTCCTCTTCAATACAAGTGGCTACGATATTGTAGGATTCAATGCAACACTATACGTATATGATGCTAACTATAATCTGATAAACTCCTCATATATAGTCTTTGACGTAGCTAGTGACTGGACTAAAATCGCTAGATACGGGTATGTAGTAGACTATAATATATCAAATGACACTATAGCCGAACTAGTTAAAACTATGGCTACAAAGTACCACGTAAATGCACTAAAGTTTTATGACTGGTTCGAGAAGTACGAAGACTATACACCCGATAAGGAAGTATACGTGAACCCTCTTGGTAAGGAAGTACATCTCTCCGCCATCTATGCTTGGATAGAGAATGCACATAAGTGGGGTATGAAAGCCATAGCATATGTAGTAGGTTATGCCGCAAGTGAAGAATTCTACCTCAACCATACAACATGGGTTCTAACAGACGCTAATGGCAATCCATACAAGTTTGAATATGGAAATCTATACTTAATGTGTCCTGGAGATAAGTGTCCATGGCATGACTACATAATTAGCGAGTACGTAAACTCTACCATAATGTTTGGATGGGACGGAATAGATATCGACCACTACGGTTACCCTGAGACAGCATACAACTACTTCTATGGAAGTACACCTCTCTACATGCCAGAGGTATGGGGAAACTTCACAAGAGACTCTAAAGCAGCTATCAAGGGTTTAGATGAGTCCAAGGTAGTAGTATTTAACTCTGTTAATAGTGATCCATGGCTTGTATACTCAGCGCCAAACCAGGACTTCGTATTTATAGAGATGTGGGAGCCTAAAACCTATGTTAGACTAGGTAATATACTTAGGAACGCTAAACTCTGGAGTAATGGTCGTCTAGGTGTAGTAGCACTATATCCCTCAATGAGGCCCAATGTTCTCAGGTTACTATGGGCTGAAGCGATCTCGCATAGAGGTACATTAACGTATTCTGTACAGGGAGAAGGTATTGTTGGAGCTCCCTATATACCACAATACCCAGCGAATACCCCTGAAACCGATGAAGCAATACTTAACCTAATAGACTTCATGATATACTATGAGGAATTCATATACTCTGACAAGGTATCCCTAAGTAACTCGTTTAAGGTTGATGGACTCACGGAATCTAGTGAAATAGTTAGTTATAAGTGGATTAATGGATCATATAATGCAGCTCTAATACTACACATACTTAACCATGAAGGGCAGGAGGCATACTGGGATAGACCTACGGATATGCCTAAAAAGCTATACAACATCAATGTTACAGCATATATACCAGCAAACTACACTGTAGACTCTATTTGGTACTGTAGACCCGGAGAGGAACCAGTAAAAATAGACTTCACCGCTACTACGGATTCTGCTGTTTTCATTCTTCCTGAAATCGACTATTACGGTATGGTGGTTGTACTAATTAAACCAAGCACGCCCAATTACCTCTCTACAAACTCCGATATAGCTATTGTCACATCAAGTAGTGGTAACGATTACACCCCAGTGCTACTTGGAGAATATGGTTACAACATAGACGTTTATGACGAATCAAACATAACACTACTATGGCCAAACATATACCTATACAAAGCTATAGTAATAGGATATAAGGTACTTGTCGACTCCTCAACAATCTATGACTCATTTAGTTTAAACAAAGACCTACTAGCAAAGTGGATTAGCCTAGGAGGAACACTAGTTAACAGCGGTAACTGGAAGGGTGTCCCACTACCTACGGATATAGCTGTATCAACTAACTACGACGATACAGGCGTATATGAGGAAAGAGAGTCCATCAGCTTTACCAACCCCGATCACCCCATTGCGAATACCCCATACAAGTTAAGTGATAGCGATTTAAGTAATTGGGGTTGGTCCACGGGTACATGGTATACTTCATATACAGGCTATACCGTCATAGCCATAGAGAATACTGGTGGATACCCCGTAATTATTACAAGGAATTATGGTTTAGGGAAGATTACCCTTACAACTTTAGAAGCTGGAGCTAGCCCAACAGCATCCATTAATGGACATAACTGTCCAAGACTCATTAGGAACATGCTTGAATGGGGGTTAACAGTAGACCAATACCCAGCTAACTGGGGAATAGCAGTAATTACCGCAGATCCTGATGATGCACTACCAGAGATCCTAAGTAAACCATGGTTCTTCCTTATGTACAGATATGACCTCTACACCCCTAGTAACGTCTCCACCATAGACTTGAGTAAGTATAAACTACTACTCTTCGGCTATAAGGCAACAGATAATATTGACATTCGTAGCTGGTTCTCAGATAATAAGCTAAAGATAGCTGAGTGGATATACAATGGTGGAGTATTAGCAACTACAGGTGCATGGAGGTCTCCTCCCCTACCACCACAACTTAGTGTAACCACTAACTATGATTTAACAGGACAGTATGTTGAAAGAGAGGAAATGGTTGTACTAGTAAGAGATCATATGCTCGTGAGGTATCCTAGAGACCCCCTTGCACTCAACTCCTCATGGTCTAACTGGGGATGGTCTACAGGTACGTGGTTTGTGGAGTATCCACACTATATGCCACTAATAGCACTTAAAGGTGATCCTAGGAATGCGACATTAATATTTAGAGTATACGGTAAGGGAGCTGTTATCCTCTCAACACTAGAGATTTCAATGAGAAACCATCCTAAAGCAGATCCAGTAGCGAACATTATACACTACGCCTTCATGCCGAAAAAGGTAGCCCTCATAATAACTGATCCCAACGATGACTCATTAAACATGTTCTCTTGGACCACATTTAGCGTGGACGTATACGATGAATCTAATGTAGAGGAGCTTATTAAGCGAAGATACGAATATGGCACAATAGTCCTTGGATATGGAGCAGCCGATAACCCACGTATACGCGAGGTTTTCAAGAAACATCTCAATGAAATAGAGAGTTTCGTATGGGACTGCGGAATACTAATAAGTTTAGGGTCAAATTCCGCGCCCCCACTACATAAGTGGATTAATGCAACAACATACTATGAAGAAACAGGGATCCTACTCAACCTAAACAGGTTCAGATTTAACGTTAGCTACGCCCAGCCCGGAGGCTGGACAATATTCTCACCAAATGAACTAAGCGAATCATACTTCGAAAACTGGGGTCCCTCAGCGTACACCTACATCGCAGAATATACTACTGAAAAGCATGGCTTCCCCGCAGGCAACTGGAAGACAAGTGTTCCAGGCGGCTGGATACCAGTAATATTAGAGGATGAAACAGGAAATAACAATCCAGTGCTAATGGTGAATGAGCATGGACGTGGAGGTATCATAGTACTCTCAACATTACGTATCTCATGTAGAGAGCTATCTAAGCTTGAAGCATTCGAGAACATAGTAATGGGTGGTATACTTAACAGGAGAGAACTCTCTGCAACATCAATATTCCTCTCTAACTGGCAGGATAGTATCGCTATATGGATGAATACAACTCTTAAGCAAGATCAAACTCCATCAACTTATGGACCTAGAATTGCTGAATTAAGATATGCTGGAGACTGGAGTGGTAACCACATTGTTGACCAATCAAACTTCTTTAGAGACGAAACCAACATGATAAAGTATACGCAGATTAGCAACTTTAACGCTAGAGCGTGGTTGGAGGAGACTGGAATACTACGTAGCATATACCTCAACTATGGTAAGGAGTGCCCCACAGTCAATATATCCACAGTATACCTATATCCACCCTACAAGTCATTCTACATAGGCATAATAGAGCTACATAACCCCCAAGACTACGCTATCGCCTTCAACACATTAATAATGATACATCCGAATAACTGGAGAAAAAGCGATTACATAGATATCTATGGATGGTACCTTAGTGATGTAAACAGTATAGTCTTCAATATGACCCCCTCCGGACAGTTCTATGAGGTTATAGGTTTACTCAATGACACGTCAAAGTTCTCTTCATTCTCCTACCAGGTAGCAAATGATGAAGACAGTGACATCACTAGTGCTACATGCTCTCCGTGGTACCTCTTCGACAGCTATGGCAGACTATACAATAACTCATACGTAAGTGCTAGAGACGTCTCAGGCGCCTTCCAAGCAAATCTAACAATACTACCTGGTCAAACACTAAAGATAGCATATTTCGTTGGTATAGCAAGCGACTACAATAGTATATTATCAGCTATTAATGAAGCTAGAAGCTATAGTGTTGAGTACTGGCTTAACTATACCTCCACTAAATATTCAGACTGGCTTAACTCAGGTAGACTCACAGACTTCACCGATGAAAGGTTTAACACAGTATACAAGAGGCATCTAGTAGTCCTTAAGAACGTTCAAAACCCAACCTTAGGCACAATGCCTGCATCAACCAATCCCTCATCCTACTCATATAAGGTTTGGGTTAGAGATGCAACATTTGTATCTATAGCCCTAATATACTCCGGTCACTACGAGGAAGCTAAAAAGTATCTCGAATGGATGGCTTCAGTGCAAAACGCTGATGGAAGCTGGCATACATGCTATGACATGTGGACCGGTGAGTGGGTTCCATTCGTCGAGCCCGAATGGGACTTTGGAGTTTTCGCCTACGCGGTCTACCTATACTACCTTGAAACTGGCGATCTCACCTTCCTTCAGAATATGTGGCCACACGTTAAAGCTATGGCAGACTTCCTAACGTCAAATGTAAACAGAACCACTGGCCTAATGGGCCCCGACTCCAGCATATGGGAGGAGGAAATCGAGTATAACGTCTTCTCTCAAGCAACAAGTATAGCTGGATTAAAGTCTGCTGCTGAAATAGCCAGAATCCTAGGATACTACTCTAATAGAGAGAACTGGTTAACAGCGGCCGCAATGATAACTAGCGCTATACAACGTAGTACATCTTCCGACCCTCCAGGCCTATGGAATGAAGAGGAAGGATACTACGTTAGAGCCTTAACAAAGATTGGTACAGTTAGGTATACTGTTGACGCCTCCTCAATAGCATTAATAATATTTGGAGCCATAGACCCCCAGTCAGAAAGAGCCTTAAGACACCTTGAGAAAATAGAGAAGACGCTGGGCCATGGCGTATGGGGTATTGCTAGATATGAGGGGGACACATACTACTATACAAGCCCATACAGCCCTGCAGGTGACGAAGTCCACGTACCAGAGCCTTCATGGCCAACACTAATGTTCTGGTTTGAAATAGCCAAGCTCCTTAGGGGAGACAACTCGACAACCATGGATAGACTTAGATGGTACATTGAACGTATAGAAGTTGGATATTCACCTCCAGGAGAGGCTATCTCGTGGATTACAGGTGAACCAGTAATCAGTACTGCAATAGAGCCTATGCCAGCATCACAATTCATATGGGTTTCACTCTACTACCTAGGTAAAATAAGGTCACCAATACTTTACGACATATACCAGGATAAAGGTGTTCTTGGCAGTTTAAGCTACTATAAGACTATCTCCATTAGCCCTGGAACAACAGGTGACTGGCCACAATGGAATGACGTGCCATACCTAAATGATACAATTGGTGATAGTAGATCATCAAATAATATGACAGATATAGCTAAAGTCTACATGGCCAATGATGACAGCAACATCTACATCAGAGTTGATAACTCCCTAGGCACCTTATCAACATTCAATACGGAGCCGAAGTTCGCTATACACATAATTATAAGGGACCTAGCTGGGAGAGAGAAAACATACAATTACGCATTCTACTGGAGATACATACCCGAAAACGATGTTAGCTACATACTCGGTAGATGGTCTGATAGTGACACATATGCATTCTTTGTTACTGATGGGAGTAAATGGATTTATGACCACGCAGTTACATCGGTTATAGCGCCGCAATGGGATCCATCCACTGGAAGAATAGAAGTTGCGGTTCCCATCTCTGAAATAACCTCTACAGGAACATGGAATTATGGTGACACAGTAAGGATAACCATAGTACTAGTGTACCACAACCCCTCAATAGATATGTGGATCGATGACGACATGGTCACCATAGACTACACTCTAGCTTCACCATAAACATAAATATAAAACAATAAATCATACTCTTTTTTCAACTCCCTAGAAATAAATCTATTTAGCATGTACCTCTTATACTACGTGAAAAGAGTGTCTAGTATGATTCAAACGGCTTCACCAGCCTTTGAAAAGTCATTAACTATCTTTACTGTTCTCCTATTACTTAGTGGGGTAATTTACTAATGGTTGAAGAGTCATCATTAGATGAAGGAGTTGTTTATGTAGAACTAAAGAGTCATAAGGTTTGTTACAGTCCTGGAGATATTGTTAGAATTGAGTGTCGCATGGTAAACAATAGTAAAAGAATATTACAGCACTTAGGCTTACTCTTTAGTATTGAGGGCTCTCTTGGTGGTATCTTATATAAGGATGAGGTAAAAGTAGCACATTTAGGGGCTAAGGAGTGCTTCCATAAGGTTTATGAGTGGACCGCTCCTGAATGTTTAATGCGTGGTTTTGTTGCTAGAGTTAAAGTATATGAGAATGAACATTATCTTGCTGGCTCGACATTAGTATTCGATGTCATTAGGGATTACTCCCTCGCCCCCAGATACGGCTTCTTCGCCACCTTTGCTGCTGATGAAGATGTCGAATTTAGGGTTGAAAGGCTTGCCCGTTTCCATATAAACTATGTTCAATTTTATGACTGGTTTGAATACCATGGTAACTACACTTCAGAGTTAAGTGATTACACTATACTTGGTAAACCTATCCACCTCGACACTGTACGTAAGAAGAACAAGTTTTCTAAGGAGAAGGGTATTAGGTGTATGGCTTATGTTCCTATATATGCTGTTGATGAAAGAGTTTACCCGAAACATCCTGAATGGGCTTTAAGAGATAGTAGTGGAAAGCCCCTTAGATTTGAAAATTGGCTATACCTAGTTAACCCTAGTAGGGAATGTGGCTTCCACGACTTCCTCTTGGAAGAGTTAGAACGTTCCATAAAGATCTTTAGATGGGATGGAGTCCACCTAGATCAGTACGGTGAAAAATGGACTACAAATGCATACTGGAATAATAGAGAAGCTGACATAACTAGAGGGTTCATAGAGTTCATTAACGACGCTAGAGAGAAGTTGAAGGTGGATATAGTTTTTAACTTAGTTGATGCCTGGCCCCTCGAACTCATCTCCAAGAAGGCTAGCGTATCATTCATTTATATCGAGCCGTGGAGCTATGAAACCTACGCTGACATACAGAGATTACTTGTAAAAGCGAGAGAACTTAGTGGCAAACCTGTAGTTATAGCGGCATACACGGAAGCCCATGAACCAACAGTACTCCTACTTGATGCAGAAATCTTCACTAATCAAGGCTTTAGAATAGAAATTGGAGAAGGTAATAGATACCTAGTTGACGCCTACTTCCCCAAATGCAAGGAAATACCTAAATCTCTAGAGAGGAAACTACAAAACTACTACGACGTGATCACAAGGTATGAGGAGTATATTTACCATCCTGATGTTAAGAGAGCCCAGAATATCAATGTTGAAATTGTAGGTATGAAGACATCATATTATCCGAAGCCGCATAGCATACAAGTAATACCTTACCTAAAGGGAAACCAAACTATAGTCATACACTTGATAAACTTTATCGGCATATCAGAGATGAAATGGAAAAGACCACAACCCGAACCTATAGAACAAAGAGATATCACATTAAGAGTGCCAAAGGATTCAATAGAAATGGATTGGATAGGTGTTTACTTTATTCAAGCAGATAAGACTCATGAACCATTGAAGCTAAGCTATAGCGAAAATGAAGGATATTTAGAGATAAAGGTGCCAACCTTAAAGTACTGGGACATAATCATAATCAAGAAAATACAAAATTGACATCTCAAAGTTTCAAGTACTGAGAAGGCTAGTTATATATAACGTGGTTATGATTTAAAATGATTGATTTAAAGTAATTAGCCTAGCTGTGTGTAATGTCAATTTCATGGTTTCTATGCATATTCATACTATTATGATTTCCGGGGATATAAATTAGTAACTTTGTAATTAGTATAAATTCGCAATCTTAATAAAGATAAGGGTGTTTCCTGATGGCCTCTAAACTTGTAATGTATATTGTTGTCGGTCTTATTATAGGACTTATAATAGGACTACCAGTCGGTTACTTCGCTACTCCTCCAAAAGCAACACCAACAACGGTCACCGTCACCACCACCGTAACTTCGGCAACTGCGCCCTCGCCAACCACAGTAGTTTAGACCGTAACTCAAACCGTAACAGCTACTACAGCACCCCGAGAAATCGTCATTAAAGCCGAGACCATAAGTCCCGATGAGCCAAGCTTCTACAGATTCGAGAACTACCTTGTAGTTCTAGTATTTTCTTTACGGCATTATTGTCTATGAAAGGTACTATAAGGGTTAACTCGTAATTCACTCTATCGAGTATATCCCTCATTGTTTGTGCTAACCTTTCACCCCAAAGCAATTTTCTAGTCTCTACAAGTCTCCCATCCATCAATGCCTCTATGAAACCCTTAACTTCCCCTTTTAATGTAGGCTCATTTACCTCTAATAGGAATTCGTAGTTACGTTCTAAACCATCCCTTGTAAGATTTGCAGAAGAAAGATAAACCTTCTCTCTTAACCCTAACTTAACGTAATAGATTTTAGCATGAAGTCTTACTCCTTCCACCGCCCTTAGATCCACATTGTCGCCTTCATAATCAACTATGCCATTCTCTGGGTCATAGAGTATTATCGCCTTAACTCCCTTAATATACTCATCTATAGCCTGCTTGGACAAAGTATATGTTACCACCTTAACTAATCCTTCACTTTGAAAAGTATCCTGAAGTACACATATTAACTGTCTACCCAGAAATAACCTTACATCATCATTGGTGAATAAGGGCTTAATCTCCCCTTTCACAGCTATAGGCTTAACACGCTCCTCTATACTACTAACCTCCAGTACTATACCCGGTTCAGCCTTAACACTTTGTGTCTTCATATCATACCTAGCTGTCCCAGTATGTGAACGTACAATCCTAGCTATAAGTGGAAGTCTTCTCTTTATCTTCCTCTTAAGCCATTTACAGATATCTACAAAGTTTGGTATATCACGTAATATACCTATACTCTTTAACCTAGCTCTCCCAGTTTGAAGTTCCATAAGTATTATTATTGAAGTACGAATATAGGGAGATTTAAGGAAGCGTTTTAAGCTAGGATAGTCCACCTTTACAGTAATTTTTACCTGAAGTGCTCTTTAAGAAGTCCTCTAAACTATGCAAGTAAGTGTTTACTACGAATCCTTCTCCACCTATTTTCTCCCACATCTCTTCAGCGAAGAATGGCGTATAAGGCGACATGGCTCTTATCCAAGCATCGAATATGTATGCTATAATGCGTTTAGCTGTCTCATCAAGATACCTGTTTTCGCTTTCAGTATGTCAATGTATTTTTTCACATCCTCTTCAATCACATAGAATACGATGTTTCCTGCATCACGTATTCTAGAGTGAAAATTCTACCACCAGATGAACTGATGAAAGTAATGGAGCAAATGTATTTGAAAGGTTTCCTAACGTATCCAAGGACTAAATCGCGCTGGATTCCTGTGGATATGCTCAAAGAGATTCGAAGTGAACTAGCAAACTATCTGCAACTTCCCAGTTCATTTAATGTTTCGAATTCGCCCTCGATTAAGAAATGTAGTGAGGGAGGTAAGACCACAATTACACTAACTCCCGAAGGTATTAGAGCCTACTTCAAGGGAGAGCTGGCTTTCACTGAAAGGATAATAGCAACCTACATGCTAGACTATATAGTTAAGACTTTAGCACCACCTATTGAAAGGGAGATAGTATATGTTGAGCTGTATGGAGATGGCAGGAAGTATAGAATTAAATGGAGTGAAGACATAGTGAACCCTCCAAATGAGATTCTTGAGTATAAGATTATAGAGAAACGTGATATTATACCACAAGTAGGTGATAAAGTAAAGGTAATTAGACTAACGGATAAAACTAGGATGAAAGAATATGACCCAGTATTCTCAGTAACGATAAATATACCTAACGATCACGAACTTGTTGAATGGATGAAGCATACAGGGTTAGGTACCGAAGCAACAAGACATGAATTCCCAAATACTTTACGCTCACGCCACTACATCGACTCCATTAATGTTCCTAGTCTTCTCGGAATTAAAGTGTCTAAAATAGTTAAAATGATCAAGTTGGATGAGCAGTTAACTTCAAGAATGGAGTATGAGATCGAGAAGCTCAGCGAACTCTCACAACTAAATAAATTCCAGGAATGGATCAAAAACATAACTAAGGATTTAATCAGTAAGATAAAGATGATACCAGATAGCTACTTTAAATTTAAATGTTCTCAGGGGCATGACTTGACATTGAAACAATATGGTATACGAGGTGAAATTATTGGTGTATGTAACGTGTGTAAAAAGAAGTTTAAGATTACATGATAAACATGATGGTGATTAAGGGATGGTGGATAAAGTTTTCCTTCCACAGCCTGACAGTAACTTCTCTTATCTTCGCGTCGAGGATATTAATGAGGTACTTTACATAATGCTTAGTAGAGGTATTGCTTATAGGGTTTACAAATGCAATAATGGCTTTATAGTATTTACAAGTAATATAGAACTATTCCTTAAAGAGTTCACTAAAGGTCTAAGGGTTATATGTGATCATTTTTGCCGTTTTGTCCCTAAAGAGGATTGTGAAAGGTTCAGAGAAGAAGTAAACATCTATATAGGTGAAATTGGGCAAATCCTAAAGGGAAGAATGAGATTAGAGAGAGCTAAGCAAAAAGCAATTAATGTTCTAAAGGGACTCAAAGAAGCTATTAAAAAAGGATTCGATAGGTGATATGAAGCATAATTGGAGCAGAAAGCATTTTTATAGGTACCCTATTTAGCCTAGGTGTTAAATTTAATTACATGAGAGGAGTGTTAGATGAGAGTGAGTTATCCAAGTAAGATTTACTATTATGCTAGGATTAATGAGATAAGAGAAATTAAGCAAAAAACCTTATTGAACAATAAACTCTCTAAAAACTACATGGTTATACGTGTACCCAGTAAATGGATCCAAGGTAACGGCTCACGTATAGTGGCACTATTTTACAAAACAGGTCCTGACATAGTCTGCCCGCACTTCTGGGAATTGAAGGCATGGACTGGCTGTCCGTTTAATTGTAGTTATTGTTATCTACAGGGCACATTCCGTGGCGCTGAACGTAAGAAACCTAGAATGAAGAAAAAATCGGATATAGTTAGATATTTGGAAGAATTCCTAGAATGGGCCGATAAGAACGGTTTGGTTACTCTTTTGAACACAGGTGAAGTAGCTGATTCCCTAGGTGTACCAGGTTATGTAGAAGAGTTCTTAGATATGGCTTTGCCCATCTTCCGTAAACATCCAGAACATAAAGTATTATTCCTTACAAAAGGTGGAACTCATCACATCAAGGTGCTTGAAAAGATCCCAAGCGATATGAGGAGTAGGTTTATTGTTAGCTTCTCAATTAACCCTCAAGTAGTTGTAGACAAATATGAGAAAAGAACTGCTTCTAGTAGTGATAGAATTGAGGCTGCTAGAATAACACAAGAAATGGGCTTCGAAGTAAGGATCCGTATAGACCCCATGATTCCTATAGAAGGCTGGGTATTGTACTATACAGAACTCATTAGGGAATTATTAGATAAAGTTAAACCAAGTAGAATAACTCTTGGTACTCTACGAGCTCTAGTTAAAACCAGGATGTATGCTAAAGACAAGAGCTGGCTTAGATACGTCTCTGAAAAGTCTCCCTGGGGATTAAGAATCGAAAGCAAACTTAGAATGGGAATGTATGAATTAGTAATTGAAATGTTGATGGAGTACGGGTTTAAAGGAGATATAGCTCTATGTAAGGAAACACTTGATGTATGGAAGTACCTTGAAGCAAAAGGGTTAATCAAGAATCCAGGTACTCCAGGTATATGGGAAAATGTCATGTGTAATTGTAAACTATAAAGATGCGCTTTTACTTACTTATGCGAAATCAGTTATCTTAGCATCTAATCTTATTCCTAAAACTGTTCTTATAGCATTATCTATAACCTTCCTCTTATCAACTCTCTCGACAAATTCCTTTAGCCATTTCACCGTATTTAAGTATGGTGAGCCTTGTTTCGTTTCCCGTGTAATATAGATGAGATAATAGTGTACGTCCTCGCGCATCAACTCAATATCAATCTTTTCGATTAAAGCTCTCTTCTTCAGCTTTTCTAGCCTCCTTGTATAGAGATCAATCACCCTCTGCTCAATACCCCCCTTTAGTTCGATGAATTCTCTCCACTCATCCGTACCGAAGAATCCATCAAGATCTTTAGCCATTTTTTCTGATTTGTCTGGCTCAGAACGGATCTTCCCTATAATTCTGGCAATAAGTCTGGCTTGTAATAGGATTATAAAGTCACCACATATACCCTCTTTTTCTAAATTGATAAGCTTTTCAATAGTACTCCAGCGTGCTTCATGACAGTCTGGGTCTATGAATGCAAGAAAATGTATACCTCCACCAAACTCGTCTCTTACCCTATCTCGCATTTTTAATAAGTCATCTCTGATAACATCAATGAGGACATTTGCATCGCCCTTTCCAAGCCAAAATCTCTGCCTTGGAATAAATGCATGAAGTCGTTTACTTAGCCATATATAAGGGGGATCTGTAGACGGCTTATCATAACCTACTGTATATATTTTGTCAAACGGGTATGTTGCAAAGAACCATGCTATTAGGCTTGAGCCAGGAACATAAAATTTGGCCTTATTATAAGTATTAAGCCCTTTACCTGCAAAGAGGTCTATAAAGACCATGTATGGATAGCGTTTTCCTATTATCGGTGTATATACATCACGAACATACATCTTCAGGAAAACAAGCTTAAGAACGGTCCAATGATGCGCAGTATATGATCCTAAAGAGCCGGTTGTCTTTACAACTACTTCTCCTGCCCTTCTAAGCTCTTCAAGTTCACAACACAATCTTTCGTAGTCATCTTTTATTAGGGGGCACTCACTAAAGCCTCCAATGTAGAGTGCCTTGTCAACATTCAAGATGCTTCTCCACAGGATATTAGTAATATGTTAAGAGATATATAATGTATAAGGCTAAAACCATACATGACATAAAAGGACATGTTAAAGCTAGAGATTAAGAAAAACATCAATAAACCTAGCACCTAAGGCTACTAAGGGAAACAAGAACGAGGTCGAATTTTTCCGTCTGGACTAGAAAATAAAGAATTCTTAACATTATTAAACTTAGTAAGGAGGATTACAGAGATACAGTGGGAGCCGTTTTAATACCGTTAACTAAGTTATGTGAAGAGTTTCGGGAACAATCATTAATTGAGTCTTAAATAAATAACACTTCTTAGCCCTTTCCTCCAACCTTCTTACCCATTCACTCACCTTATTTAGCATCGCCGATTGTCTCTCTTTTACAGAGAAGTCCTTTGAGTCTCTGAAGATTATGTTTCCCTCCTTATTAAATGTTATAACACCTATCCCCTCAGAAACAGCAGCATTTATTTGGTAGTCTGCCGCAAGGGATGCTGAAACAAAACCTTTTCCAAAATACCCCCGACAATACTTCAAATATTTTTTAACTTGCTCCACTCCATGTCTACTTTCTAAAATTCTATACTGTGCCTCTGCTTCTATTAGAGCTGCTGATTCTTCAGACTTACCTTCCGTTATCCTTTTAGCTCCTATAATGACTTCCAGCAAAAATGCATCGCAACCAAAGTCCCTAGCTCTATAAGCAAAAAAGTCGGCGGCAGAGGGCCAAGTAGAGACATACGATTGCCATAAGGAAAGACCTGACACTAAATACCCTTGATTTCTCAGTACAATACCAGCTAAGTACTCATCGAATGAGCTCTCGGTCTTAGGATCTATATCGACTTCAACAACTAGAACGCTATGATGCCTAAATCTACTCCTTCTCGATAAAGCTTTAAGATTTTCGCTGGGTTCATGCTCCCAGACTTCGCTAAGTAGATGTACTTATCTTCTCCTATAATTTTAGCCAGTAATTCGTCTCTAGAGAACGAGAGTGGAAGCCCCTCAGATGATAAAGAAGGATAGAATGCGTAATCTTCAATCCTAAATACTCTAAGAAAAGTAGGAGGACAACTTAAAAGATCTTCCTCACGAGGAGGTATAAGGATATTCTTTTCATCGTACAAGTAAAATGATTTTGAGCTACCATATGAGGCAAAGAGCAAACTCTCTATGCCAGAACCTTTAAGATGAAAAGGCTCCAAATCGGACTCTTTAAATAGTCCTGTTTTAATAAGAACTCTTTTAATAATACCTACAGATGTAAGTATATTAGCCACAATACATCACCCTCGATTGCCTCAATTATTTTTCAAAATGATTGAAAATAATAATCTTAACTGTCTTTAGATATAAACAAAATTATATGACCCCATAGTTTCATACGCCGATTATATATCCAAATCATGCGATAAGATAGTAAAAATTGTTGGTTTGCACCACAAATTTGTGATTCAATCATAAATTTACTTCTCTCATGAGTTGTGAGGATAAAAGGAAACGTTAATGTTATATGTTTATTGTTAGTATTTTTGTTAGTCCTGATGTGTATCTTTGGATTAGTACGGGTAGTTCTTTTTCCTTTAGTTTTCTTGCTATTTCTCTTGGTAATGGTATTACTAGGTTTTCTCCTATGACCCTACCTGTTACTATAATGTACTTTTCTACTTTAGGTAGTTTCTTTGTAATAGACCTTTCAATGTATTCTTCATATCTATCTAGGAAGTATAGTAGTGCATCTTTTTGTTTATCCCCACCACTTACATATTTCATTATAGTATCTGCAGCTGCCTTAACAGCATGGATAGCCTGAATTACTCCTTCAAGAAATTCCTTACTCTCCCTTTCAAACGGGTTACCACTAAACCCATTATAACCGCCTATAGGCTGCATAGGGGCTGTCCCGATACATTAACAGTAGCTTATATTAAGCAATTAGTAATTACCCAACTCTATTTTAGAGACCCTACTGTTTACTGGGTTTGCTTATATTTTGGTGTAGTAAAGGTTATGAAGGCTATTTGTCCACGTTGTGGTCTTGTGGGCACCCTTAATCCTAAGAGGATTAAGGGTCACACATATTACTATGTAGTTCATAGGATTAATGGTAAGCTGAAATGCTGCTATATTGGTAAACCAAGTACGCTAGAAGTTCCCATTGACTGGAGAAACTGGCTATCCATTGCACCATACTTTGGCGGTAAGAAATTCGTAGTACCATACCTTGCTAAGTTCATACCACCACATAGGGTTTACGTTGAGGTTTTCGGTGGAATGGCTTGTTTTCTATTGAATAAGCCTAAGTCACCAATAGAAATATACAACGACATTGACGGCGATCTTGTCAGGCTATTTAGGACTATACGTGATAAATGGGAAGGCATTTATGAGAGATATAAGTGGTTGTTGCCTTCTAGAGAGCTTTTCTTGGAATGGCAGCGTAAATGGGTCAGCGGGTGGAGGCCAGAGGATGATTGTGAGCATGCAGCGATAATGATTTACCTTGGTGGCCTTATTGTTAAAGGGTTTGCTGGTGGAACCTCAATGTCTACAAGAGCAATAGTACCAGGATGTGTCGGTGTAACATCAATTAGTGATGGTAGGCTTATGCTAGATTCCCATGAAAAAATCTACAAGTGGCTTAGACGGTTACACTCAAGACTAGCCCGCGTGATGATAGAGCGATTGGACTATCGTGAGTGTATAAGGAAGTATGATGGTCCTGAAACATTCTTCTATCTTGACCCACCATACCTTAAGAGCATGGAGAAACATAAATCAGAGTACGCCATATCGGGTTCATGGAGTTATGATGATTACCGTGAATTAAAGAGGGTATTGGATGGTGTTGAGGGCAAGTGGCTAATGAACCATGCGGAAAACGACTTCATAGAAGACTTATTCAATGAATACTACATACTAAAAGTTAAGGTGGTAAGGTCTACACAAACAAAGAGGCATGGAGAGAAAAGAGAATACTACACCGAAATGCTAATAGCCAATTATCCATTACTTGAAACGTTAAAACCCGGCAATCCCATAGAGCTTTCTAAGAATGAACTACATAAACTTAGGAAGAACACTAAAGATAATGTGTAGATTCATTCTCAAGGGTTTAGGGGTCATGGTTAAGGTTTTCTGCCCAAAATGTGGTAGAATAGGGTATCTCATCACTTTGAGGGTTAAGGGTTACCGTTATTTCGCAGTAAACCATAACACGAGAATATGCTATATTGGACGTAATCCCGTACTTAAAGTTCCCTATTGCAAGCTTAAGGCTTTCAGATTCTTCGGTAGTGACACCCCAATACTTGATGTGATATTGTCTCTTGTACCACCACACCATACTTATGTAGAAGTTTTTGGTGGTAGTGCTGTTGTACTCTTAAGTAAACCTCCATCAAAGGTTGAGGTATATAATGATAAGGACCTAGACTTATACAACCTATTCCTATGCTATCGTGATCATATAGATGAGATGGTTGAGGAGGCTAAGTACATTCTATATCATAGGAGGTTGTTTATGGATTTTAAGGAGGAGTTAAAGAAACCATTTAAGCCACCAAACCCAAGAAGAGCAATAATATTTCTTGCATCAATAATCATGTCAGTTAATGGTGAAGTTAACGGTGGATATGCCTCTAGTGTTAAAGTAAATAATTCAAGACACCTAAAATACCTCATAGAAGAACACTTAACTAAAATACATAAGAGGCTTAGAAGGGTAATGATAGAGTGTCTTGATTTTGAAGAATTGATAAAAAGGTATGACTCTGAAGATACTTGGTTTTATTTAGACCCACCCCACATAGGAAATGAAAGGTGTTATAGAGGAAATTTCACAATAAGAGACCATGAAAGACTTTACAGGGTGTTATCAAAGGTTAAAGGTAAATGGCTACTGAGATACACCCATCACCCATGGGTAATAGAGCAATACAAAGATTACAGCATAATAGTCATAGAATATACTAAATCATCAAGTGTTGTTAAAGGCGAAAATAGAAGTGAAGGCAAAACTCTACTCATAGCAAACTACAAGTTACCACCAAACCCAAAGAAGGTAGGCGGTAAAGAGTTATATCGAAGTATAACATGATAAATCACTTACACGATATAACTTAAACATTCAAGGAAAGCGACCATATCAGATCATATCAAAAGTTAATCAGATATATTGGTACATTACGCCGCTATCTAACATAAGTGATGCTCACTAAGTAAGGTTAGATAAAACGAGTTTAACTAATAAGTCATAGATATAAAAGAAAAACCTAGATAACAATTATAAAAGCGGTTCAACATAGATATAGCTCTCTTAATCATAAAGGTGATGAAACATCATTACAGCGGATATCTATTTTCTCTTATCACAGAATCCTTTATAAGGAGATTATAAATCTCCAATAGATTTACTTTGCGTACCTAGACTTAGGGAAAATTAAGGATAGAGGAATAGGCTCTTAAGGTTAATGGGTTATGGTTATTGGTTCCTTGCTTAAAATTCGTCACATTTTCTGTTTTTAATATTTATGGAGTATTTAGATGAAGATAAATTATTTAACTTTATTTACATGTTGATGTTATTATTCCTGTTAGATAACGTTATGTTGTATAGTTGAATATTCCTGGTCTAAAATAAGTCATATTTCTTGTTGTCTTAAACTCTTAATAATGTTCCATCTTTAAGAATATGTGATATGTAAAGAGTATTATTACCGCGATCGCTTTTATATTTCCACATGAAATATTATAATTAGGTGTTATAACACTTATGTCACTACTAACTGAGACGAGAATAGGAAAGGGATATCAAACAACAGTACCAAGAGAGATAGTGGATTTCCTAGAACCCGCGAAGAGTAATGAAAAAGAATGGGTATTCAGAAACGGTAAGAATATAATTAATAAGAAAGGTGAGAAATAAGTGTCCCATAGCATTAGGCTTACTGAACGCAGCCTTTATCCAGTCATGATTAGCCTTTTTAAAAGTGTAGCTGAAAAATACAATGTAAGAATTAAAGGTATACAAGAAGTTGATACAGGTAGAAAGTATCCCGATATACTTCTGGTCATTGATGGTTACAGGATACTTGTCCAGGTGAAGATAGATAGAGTTACAAAGCTTATTGAGGATATAGTGAAATCTTATCCTATAGCTAGAAAGCTAAATGCTGAACTTGTAGGCATTCTATTTCCAAGTGAGGTTAGACAGGTAAGACCAGAAGAACTAGAAAAGATTGCACCTAAGCTTAAAGTTACAAGAGGGCTTATCCTCACACAATGGATGTCAAGCGATGTTGAACAAGCACATCTCATCGATATTGTCGAAGGTATTATAAAAGGGTTCATTGAGTTTAAGAAGACATTAGTACCATCAGTTAACTACCTTACCATAGCTAAGGTTGCTAGGGAGACTATAGAGGATATGGCAGCAATATTAAGAAGCTACATGGGAGTTAAACAATACTTCGATATGGCTCAGGCAATAATAGGTAGATTCGACTTCTACAAGGCAATGCTAGAGGAATTTGTTAAGAAAGAGGAGGTCATGAGAACCTATATAGCTGACATAATGGCATATCTTACCACAATACAGCTACTCTTTGCTCATGTAGTTTCAACAAGAAGACATAAGCAATCAGTATTACCTAAAATATCAGAGCCCTTAACGCCACCAAAAGATCTAATAGATATTCTCCTAGAGAACATGAAGACCACCAGTGTGATCTCCGAGTATGGTAAGATTCTAGGTTCATTAGCATATATTTTAGAAGTTCTAAAGAAAGTGGCACAAGAAGATCCAAGGATTCTACAAGCATTATCTAGATACATTTATACTATTCAAGTGCTAAGACCTGAACACGTTAAAGAAGAACTTTTAGGTAGAATCTATCAGGAGGGTCTCCCACCAGAGACTAGGAAGAATCTTGGAGCCTTCTTCACTAACCCCAAAGCAGCTAGACTACTTGCTGAACTTGCTATTGAAAGATGGGATGAAAAAGTCCTAGATCCAGCTTGTGGCTCTGGAACACTCCTAGTTGCCGCATACTGGGCTAAAATTAATAGAGCTAAGGAAGCTAAAGTTAGCCTTACTCTAGATGAGCTACATAAAAAAATTATCAGAGATCATATAGTTGGCATAGATATAATGCAATTTGCTAAAGAACTAACTACTGTTAATTTAGCACTCCAGAATATTAATGTATCCAAACTAACACCACAAGTATACTATGGTGATGGCATAAGTAAGATGTACTATGCAAAAACAGGGAATGGTGATGACCCACCACGTCAAATAAGCATTTTCGAATATCTTTCTAAAGCACAAAAAGAATATGAGGAACTAACATTACCGCATGAAGGTATTGACGTAGTCATAATGAATCCTCCCTTCACTAGAAGAGAAAGAATACCAGAAAAAGAAAGGCGAAGACTAGAAAGATTATTTAGAGGCATAGTAATGGGAAAAGTAGGTTACTGGGCTTACTTCTTTGCAGCAGCAGATAACGTTATAAAGCTAGGTGGTAAGTTAGCGGCAGTAACACCTGAAGAATTCTTTGTAGGAAGCTCAGCTGAAAGCTTAAGGAGATATTTACTACTTGGTGAAGGGAATAAGTGCACATATAAAATAAAATACGTTATTAGAAGTGCCATTGAAGTAGCATTTAGTGAAGGTGCTCGTTACAGAGACTATCTTATGGTATTAGAAAAGGTACCTAAAAACGATCAAAGAAATTTAGATAATGACTACATGATTCTCATGATACTTAAGAAGAGAAAAGACGATCTAACAGATGAAGACATAAGCAAAATCATAAAAGCGATAAAATACATGGAATCATACAAAGAAGCTAATCACTTACCCTTAGAGGACATAGCAAATATTATAAAAATTCATGGTATATCTGGATATATAAGTGAACATATAGATAATTTAAAACTATTAGTTGGATTCAATACCATTACTTTACAAGAGTTATTCCTTGAGTTACTAGACTACCTAGTAAGCTTACCTTCACTTCATGACCTTGAGAAAAATAAGAAAATTAGCATTAGACTCTACAGACCAGGACAGTATAGATGGAAAGGAACAGAGGGAACAGTTCAAAGACTAATTATAGCACGTTATGAAGAGAGGAGTCCCAATCTTACCTTCAGATTTATAAGGCAGCTTCCTGAGAGAATTGAAGTAGAGTTTAAACCTACAAAGAGGATTATAAGCATTAGTACAAAGGGAGTATTACCATCATTGTGGACTCATGCTGGAGTAAAGCACTTAGATTTATCATCTGAGGAGGAATACGCAATAGTAGATCCTAGCATTATTCCTACGGATCTATTATATTTGATAGGTCAACCAACATCCATTACATATGCCTGTAAAGATTTGAAAGAAGCATATAATGCCTTTGCAAGTAATATACTTCTTGCACGAAGAGTAAGATTAACTAGCGAAAATACATACTGGTTAGCTTTTTATTCAAAGAATAGAACGCTTGGTGTTCAATTGCCTAACATAATCATACACGACACTACAATAAAGCCGCAAATACTTACATTATATCTTAATAGTACAATAGCTCTAGTTCAATTATTAGCATTTACAGCTGAAGTTGAAGGCGCCTGGGTAAGCTTGGATCATAAGCGAGTATGGTCTCATGTCCGTGTGCCAGATTTTACAAATATAAATAATACGCTAGTAACAAAGGTCATGGAATTATTTAATAAAGTAAGTAAGTATGATGTAAAACCCCTCTATGAGAGAATCGCTAGTAAGGATATTATCCAAAGAGAAATAGATAAACTGACAATTGAGTTACTCTACTATAGCAGCGGAAACAAGGAAATTATGAAATTAACTAACAAATTAGATACATTATATAACAGTATGAGACATGAACTAGATTTACTCCAAAAAATAGTTAAAGAGAGTCAAAAGAAACAAAGAAGAAGCAAAAAACTCGATGAGGAAGAGAATGATAAGCAATTAACCTTATTTGATTTTTTCAATAAATAATTTAAGGCTATAGAGGTAATAATATTTTTATCTTTCTCGTAGTGGGCTTATGAACACTGATACTGGTTTAATTTTAGGAGGAACAATGACCAGATTTAGACTTGATCAAGAAAGATTTTTCAAGGAGCACCTTTGAAGCGTATGTATCACCACCAAAGGCCATGGCTGAACATTAGCTAGTATCAATGAATATTATCTTTGATCCTATAATGTTGTTGAATGTATACCAGTTTTGAAAGGAAAGTTTCTGAAAAGTTCGAAAACTTAACAGGAGAAAAAGACCATAATTAACTTCCACGTCTAAGAAAAGAGTAGGGACTGCTAATTATGTGGATTGTTCCTTTATATTTACGCATGGATGTCGAATAGATATTCACATTTTAATGTTAATTTATAAAAAAGTGCAGATGAACATATACTCTTGAGGAATAGGTTATATGGAGATAAATGCTAACCTACATACCTTCATGTACTCATTAGCTGAGGCCCTAGCTGGGGATGCTAAAACTGAAAATGGCATTTACAGTCATGGATGGTTGTATTTATACAAGCAATTGGCGGATAAACCATTTGATGTAAGTTCTCTTTATAAGCTTGTATATGATATAATTGATTATTATGATATAGATACCTTAGCTTATCGAGATAGAATGTCAGTGGGTTTTACTCTTCTTACTTATGTTTTACGACAGAATGGTGTAGATGTGCCAGAGTTCAATGATTTTATGAGGAAACTTGAGAAGCACAAGTTTCACAAGTTCTCTTCAGAGCTTATTGGTGTTTTATCTCTTATGGTACCAGAGCAAGTCTCTAGGTATATAAATGAAGAAGAGGTAATCTCTAAGGCTATACAGGGATATCCTCGCCCTCTTTATATGCTTATAGGTAAAGCTATCGAAGGCAAAATCTCCCCCGATATAGTATCTAAACTTAAATCTAATAGGATGGTCTTTGAACGATTATATAAAAGGAAGAACTTAGAATATTTAGCTATCTATTTAGCTATAGTTTCCCAAGATCTTGAAGAATCAAAACTTGCCTATAATGCTTTAAGGGAGCTACTTGATATGAGACTTTATGACATCATTAGTTCTTTGCGTGAGTATATTAGAGTAATGGATCTTGCTGCTCAGGGCGCCCTAGGAGAAATAGCTAAGGGAGAGTATCAATTATTCAAAGTTGTAGGTAATCAACTAACTGTTAAAATGTTAAGGCCAGAAGCACTATTTAAAATTAGAGCAGATGTTCTAGCAAAAGCGCTTATAGCAATTCATCTATCAGGTTATGATAATATTATTGCTCTTCCTCGTACCATGGATAAATATATAAGAGTGGCCGAGGAATTAATAGAGAAGAAAAACAAGTTAATGGCATTACTCAACATTATATATGGTGTTTCATCGATATCATTAGGTGCACTAGCAACATTCCTATCTTCTGAGATTTCGCACATAGCATATCCACAAAATATACTAATTGGGCTTTTAGTAGGTATTCCAACTCATATAATTGAGAATATAGTGATACCCTTTAGTAGACTTTGGTTAAGAGATGTGTTGTCAAACATTTGGAAAAGGGGTAAACGGTGAGCAAAGTCACCGTAGAATTGAATGTATTTATTACTACAAAACCTCTCTACCTTAAGTGTTTTAAAGTGCCATTTTCATATAGAAGCAGCGATAAAGACGTAAGTGAAATGGTTTGGTCTTTACTAAGGCTAATGGCTATGCGTGGTCTTGCAGCTGCTACAATTAGAGGGGGATTCCTATACTTTAAAGGTGATAAAAATAAGACCTTAAATTTACTTAACATGATCTCTAAGGGAGTTGATGGTATAGAGTGCGAAATAGATAAAGTTACTATAGGATGTATTGCTCCCATATCTCCACAAGGCGCCCAGGTCATACGAGAAATCTTCTATAGAGCACTTAATAGAGAGGCACTAAAAAACTTCTATGTCATGAAATTAAGAAATATGAATTATTATATCTTAAAGGAAGCTGTTGCGAGGGAGAATCCCGACTATATGAAGGAGATTCAAGCATCAAATGGTACAACATATAGAGTTATCAGAGGATTAAGAGTAACACTTGATTTTATTAACTGTTATGGTCTTCTCTTTATAGACTTTAGGACTTTTATTTTTAATAAAGAAGGTAGGAATATACATTGGATAGAACTACCGATGACGCAACGTACTGAGTATAGAAGTTTTTCACAAGTAGGCTCAGCAGTAAGATATAAAATCTTAAATGACATGATTAAATTACTATTTGGTAAAGATAAGTATGAAGTCACCTTTCCGGACGGCGATGTAGTGATCTTTACTAGAGCTTTTCAGATAAAATCTCTTATGTCATAAGTTCTTGAGGCTCCTAAATTAAGTCTCTCAAGTTCAGCAGCTATTTTTGCCGCTTTTCTGGCGAAGGTGGTAATAGCGGGCTCTCTTATCTCCCACTCAATAGTATTCCAATTTAGTTTCGTTAGCGCCAAGATTTGCTTACCTATGTTCTTCTCAAATTCTAATATAGAAGTGTCATCATTAACGTTGATTTCGTCACTATTAGTTAATACCTCTACTTCTAATCCCTTAGGTGTTCCAAGTCTATGATTATAAGCTCTACCAGACTCTTCTATTATTAGGTTTCCTGTAGTCCATAGGAAGAATTTAACCTTCTTAAAGGTATTTACAAGACTGGCACCTTTTAATCCTACGAATAGACCGCGCCTAATAGTCGACCTATTCTCAAAAGCCCTTAAAGGTTTAGATCTATTAATGTAAACTAATACGAGCTTTACTTTATCAGTATATTTCTTTAATGTCTCTATTTCTTTAGGTATAAACCTACTTGTCTTATATAGGTAGATAGCCTGCGGATTAAACCTTCCAATAAGGTGATCCATGAGGTTCTTTAATTCATCCTGTGGTAAGTATAATCCTTCTGTTGCAACATCTAATAATCCGAATTTTGGTATTAACTTGAAGTCTATATCTATACCGTAAATATCTTTTACGTAACTTGTACCTACATAGTAGCCTTCCTTGACCTTACCAAATCCTATACCAACTATTATTGCCTTAGGTTCTGCCATTGGTTCTGAGAGAATCCATGGTGTACCATCTAGTTTCGTGTAGATAGCTGTTGCAAGATTATACAATACTTTCTCCTTAGCATATTCTGACAATTGATCATATTTACTACGGAAATCGTCATCTTTTATTAATTGTACTCTTACTCCTTCACCAAGGAATCTAGCTTTTATTTCAAAATATTTCTTCTCAATAATGTTTGGAGGTAATCCTATTACACACAGCTTAGCATTGGACTTTCGAATAACCTCATTTACGATTGAGTTTAAATCAAGAGGGTTTGACTCATATACTATTGGTTTGGCTTTTTCACTTGGTATTTCTAATCCGTATCTTTCCTGATTACTTAAAGCGCTTATTAGCTCTTCCGCTAAGGATTGAAAGAAACTCTCGTATTTACTTCTACAGAAGAATGCTATTTGAGATCCATCTATAGGTTCATCGTAACTATAAGGCTTATTATGCATTATCGCAGCTGGATTTACGACATTACTTTTCTCCTTTAATTCAATCCTAGGCTCTGATAAAAAATCAAAGAAGAGTAGGTTCAATGGTTCATCCAACGCTGACGCCTTAATGACACTCTATATAAGTGTAACTATACTACCCACTCATTTATTTTTCTGAACATCATTAGTAAACTCTTAAATAGATATAAGATTGCACATCACTATTTATATGGGAATAATGGTGATAAGGGAATTGCAAAAAACTAAAACAAATTATAAAATATTACTACTATATCCTTTATTTACGTCTAAACTTTGACTTGTATAATTATGAAAATCTCTTCATTATTTCTCTACATCTTAATAGCCAAGTGGAGTAAAGTATATACGCATTACATTGTCACTAGTCTCTCGGTTGTAGATAGTATGCAAAAGAGATACAAAGTAACAGACAAAGATAATGTTGTCTTTGATATCACTCGTGGTGAAATAGTAGATTGCAGTACTGGTTTAGTTTTGGAAGAGCGTTTGCCAGATTTTGGTCCTGATTGGAGAGCCTTCTCCGAAGAAGAGAGACTCGTAAAGGAGCATGCTGCACCCTTGAAGACTAGAGCTAAAGGTGTTAGCTCTGTTAAAGCTGCTGTACTAGCCCTTATCCGTAAAGGACTACCTGCATTAGATGAATATGAAGAGTATGGTGTATCAAAACGTACAATGAAGAGTCTCTACAATAAACTTACATCAACATTACCAATAACACTACAGTTTAGAGAGCGAGAACTAAACAACATAATAGATGTTATCGTGTATCGTTGTCTCCTTTATTGTAGTGGTTACCCGGAGGAATCAGTTTACAAATCAGTAAAGAAAGGTAAAGGACCACTAGCTAACATAGCGAGAGAACTGAAGCAGTCAATACTAAACATTAAAGTCCAGGGAATATTCAAGCTAATAAGGGAGAACATTAGATTACCGGAAATAAGTCATAATGCTGTCACAGTCAGAATTAGAGGTAGCGAAGTAAAACTTACAGTTCAAGGATTAAACCTCTTTAACGACTACCTATGTAAGTTTGCTAGGATAAGTAAACTTAAATGTACAAACATATTCTTAAAGCTGCCTAAATCAATAAGGATCTCATTACCTCTTGCTGCTCGAGTATTCGGTGTAGGATTGAGATATGATGGTAGGGTAATAGCCCACCTGGACATAGGGACTGTGCATATACACTCTAGTGCAGTAAACATTTATGGCAGATCATATACACCAGAACACCTAATGGCGAGGATATTACCTAGAGTGTTCTGGGCTGCAACAATATTATCGCTATAAAACTTAATTACATATGAACATGTTATCCTAGTTTGAGTGTGTACTCGGCATGTACGTTTATAGTAGTTATCATGATGCATTCTTTGAACGTCCTGGTAGTGTTAGGGATGTTATAGAGTCTAAGGCTGCTCTAGCATTAGTTATTAATCGGTATATACCATTAGATGATGTAAGGGATATACACTATGGTGCTGAAGCCGAAGTAGAGGGAGTTTACGCTATTGAAGTATGGATTGAACTAGAGAATGGAGAAACAAGTCTTGTACTAGCTGATTCACCAATACCATTAGAACCAAGGCAATGGCAGAAAATAATTAATGAACTAGATAGGGAGTATAAGAGGATTATAGGGTTAATACTAGACACAAAAAACCTGAAAGAACCCTTCGAGAACATTATTGATTGGACTAAAGCTGAAGCAGAAAAGCTAGGTGAAAAAGTAACATTCATAGCTGAAACTACAAGTGATAACCTAGAGTATATCGCTAAACTTGTTAGGTTAAAACCATGGCAAATAACATTAATAATACAGGAAAACAGTAAGCTAAAACTATACGTTATACCTCGAAAACTATCAAAGAACCTCATAAAGAAATGGAGTAAAAAGGTTAAAACGGTGGTATCGCATTAAGAAAATAATAAATAATGTTTCATGTTACCATTAGAAGTTGATTTAGAGCTTAATAACCATTTGAACCACAATTTTGTGGTTCACTTTCAGCAAGGAGAACATTCATAGAGATAGTAAATGTTAGTAGTATTCTTCATATAGAAGCTATCTTTTATTGAGGATTTAACCGTTTTATTAGTACTTTGTAATACAGTATTGGTACGTATGTGAAATATGATGCAGATGACATTCTATCTAATTGTAGTTTTATACTGAGTTCCTCCTCAGCCCGTCTTAAAGCTTGCTCGAGCGCTAAGGTTAGTGTTGAAACAATTACTGCTCTATTGCGACTAGCAAAACCAGCTAGGAAAGAAGCTTTAAAACTAGGACTAAATATGAGCCTCTTCTTTTTTCTATCAATACTACATTTCCATTCTTTAGGTAGATAATTCTTATTTAATGTTGAAGCTAACATCTCAAGTTTATCTAAATCCTCTAATAGGGTATAATTAACAAGTGCTTCATGTAATTCGTGGCCGCAGTAAGGACAAAATCTAGCATCCCCAGGAACATCTCTATTACAATTAGGACATTTCATTATTGAATTTCCTCCATTCCCGCAAGCCATAAGGTCTATTTTGTGACTTCAGAAAAATAATTCTAAAAAGTACCCTTTTATACCTTCCATCCATTAGGATCCTAAGACTTCCTTACTCCAAACACATCTCATATTCTAGTTGGTGAACTCAGTATTGATAACGGAATATACCATAGTTATAATACTTTATATCCTTTGTGTAATATTATTGTTTTATGGTGGTTTTTGGCTTGCCGGTATAGACTTGCCCTATTTATTTAAATATCTTTATGATAAAAGATTTAGGGAGGCAAGGAAAGCATTCATAGGTATAGCTAGGTGTGTTTTAAATGAAGAGTTCCAGAAGGTATGCGTGTTCTTCAAATTAAACCCCAATACTACCCCTAAACCAGTACTCATAGTTGATTTCAGGTACGAGAAAGAACCTGGAGGTAGATTTCTATCACCGAAATACATCTTTGTACAGCATACAAATAACATTACGAGACTACATGAAACACTAAGACATGAGGTAATTCATTACATACATTATAATCACTTAAGGGATAAAATACCATGGAGTATGAGGGAAATCTTCGTCAGTAAAGTAATCAAGTACATGGACAGATAACTATAATGGCGTTGCACCCCGCCTGGCATTGGTAGGAGTGCAACTTCTACATCAGTTGATGAGGGTGAGGCTACTAGCTATAGCAGTATATATACTTTTAGATTTAAGTGACATTAAGGCCAATACTAACCTTGTAACGCTAACATCAACTGATATAACTAAATTAATATTTATATCCATTACATCCCCCAATAATACTTTAGCTATACTACTCACTAAAGGATGGGAGTGCAAAAGGACTAAGTTTCAAGTTCTCTGAATATTCTCTCCAGCATGGTTGTCATGTATTTTAGTTCCTTCTCTTCTTGTTCTGCTCTTCTTAGTGATTCTCCAAGGAGGATTTCGTCTATATGGTATTTCTCGTTTACTTTCACAAAATCCATCTTATAGCAATACATGATGCCCAGATAGGTCTCAAAGGTTTCCTCAAGCTTAAGGTACTCGACCGTAGTTTTTACATTAGACATTATATACAAAGCATTTATCTCTCTTGATTCGTACAATCGCCATGCTGTTACTAGCTGCTCCCATGACAGCTTATAATGGTTATGTTTAACTTCGTAAACTATAGTCCCCTTTAGATCCCAGGCTGCAAAGTCGAAACATTTCCAAGGTGCTATAACTTTACCTTTATACTTTCTCTTTAGCCATGCATATGTATATAGTTCAAGAATTGCATAAACTGAATCCCTCTTCACATTAACGAAATCTACTATGTCCTTCTCTGTAATTGCCACTTTAGTACCTCTATGAGGCAAGTTTCTTCACCCTATATAAGAATTGCTGGTAACTTATTTCGTACCCATCCTTTGTCAAGATCTTCCATAGGTCTTTCTTTGAGAGGCCTTTGTATCTCTTTAGATAGCGTTTTAGCGTTTCATCGGGTATTTTTGGTGGTCTTCCGATACGTTTACCTGCTTGTTTTGCTGCTTCTAGTCTCATCTTCATAAAGTCTCTTTCCAGCTCTGCAGCCATTAGTAGAGTATAAATCATGACCTTACCTGCAATATCTTTTAAGTCTGCTTTAAGATTAAACCTGGTAAAGATTACTGTATAGCCCATGTCAAGTAGTTTTCTTAAGGCCTCAACAGCCTCTACCAGGCTCCTACCAAACCTTGAAAGATCATAGACTAGTATAGTATTAACATTGTTATCTTTACAGTATTTTAGTAGTGCCTGGAATGCAGGCCTCTCCAAAGGATTACTAGCACCAGTAACAGCTTCATCTCTGAATACCGCTGTAACCTCGTATCCATTATTTTTAGCCCATTCTTGTATAACCTTAACTTGATTCTCTATATCCTCACCTTTAACGCTAACTCTAGCATAAACAACAGCTTTCATCCTGTACAAACCCTCGTACATAAAATATTTCTTATTATAATTTATAAATATAACCTAGCTTTCATATACTGTAAAATTTCAGTACATGAAAGGGGGGTTCTATGAATTGAATTCTCATGAACGTTGATGAAATGAATCGATAAGTGTTAAGATTACTCTATAGTGATGAGAGGGTGTTAATAATAACATTTCATCATAAGTAATAACTTCTTTCCTGTATACTTATATTTCTTTCTAATATCTAAGTAAGCCACCATGTGGTCGACGCATAAGCGTCCTGGCAAAAAAGATTCTCTGATTACATCCTCGGCCTCTCTTTCGGACATCTGTTCTATCTCCTTCTTAGATAATGCACAAACTACGCAATTTACAGGTTCTAATTCCGCTAAAAATGACTCCATTAGCTTCTTTATAACCATTATTGATAAAACAAATGCCACCCCCTTATCCTTAAGTACCCCTCTGGCACGGAGATATCTAGCAGCCTCTATGAATGCCCCCACAGAAAGGCTAAGAATGTTAAGTATCGGATGCGATGCGATGGGTGTTGTAGAAATCACTAAAGATATTATGTCTTGAGATGTCGGCCATTTGAACTTTCTAAGGTTTTCTGGAGTAAGAACATTTAAGAGCTTTATTTCTTTTTGGGTAATGAATTGTTTAATCCATGTCTTATTTTCCTGATTTAAGAAGTACTGCCCCTTTAGTGCTTTAGCTAATTCCAATATACCCTCTTGAAAGTCACGTTTGAATTCAGCTATTATTTTAGTTAATTTAGTAATTATATCACTTTTTATTTGGACCATATAGGGTACTATTTTGTCAGATATGATGAAGTTTAAAATGTCTTGAATGAGGAGACTTTCTTTTAGCATAGGTAGGTAGCTAGGTAAGTAAGTTCTTGAAATCTCTATTAACTTTTCAATCTTTTCGGCATCATTACAGGTGAAAAAGTATGAATTACTTTTATTAGCATACCTTAATAAGCCAAGAGTAAAATTGTCTACACGATCTAGCTCATATTTCCAAGTCTGAAGTAACGGGATTATCTGATTCAAGGAGAGCTTCCTTAACTCTATAAGCCCTTTATATTCTTCATACATGTTATCATATGCATACTCTGGTACCACCACCACATCTGCGAATAGTAATAAACTTAACATGTGAATTTTATACAAGGGCGTTTTTAGATTAGATGATGCAATTAGATTGAGAGATAGCTCAGGATCCAGTATTACTACCTTTTTGCCATTCGTCAATCATAAACACTCTCCTCACTTTCTCTTTTCTTAAGTAAATTATAGTAAGCTAAGAACCTTACTATTATAGACATAAATATACAACAAAGTTGTGATTTAGTAAACTTTGATGACGATGAGTAAACTTATATTTCTTTTTTGACGGTATATTCTCGTTCTGGAGGCCCTCGCTTATGGGGGCTGAAAGGAGAGAAAGTAAAAGAAAATCGAGCTTGACTATAGCATCTACCGTTCTTATTGTTGTGGTTCTCCTGGTTTTAATGCTGTTTAAGCCTCCATTCCTTGTAATGACTTCTACCAGTGAAACCTCAACTACAAAGACAACTCATGTAATAACTTCTGAAACTAAAACTGCACAATCTCCAAAGGTACATGTCACGGGTATGACGACTTTACTAACAACCATAACGGGTAGGAGGGTGGAGTTCAAAATTAAAAGCATAAGTGTTATCGATAGAAACTTCTACCCCACACTAAAGATTATCTTCGAGAGTAACGTTTACCCATTGGAGTTCATGTTTTACCGGGTTAAAGGTGGAGAGGTGGAATGGGCGGGTGAGGCCATAGCGGAGGAACCACAAAATGTAGTATACAAGAGGATAGGCGGATACATGGAGAACATTATAGGACCACTAAAGCTCATACTAAATGTGAGACACCAAGGAGTAAAAGTATACACAGAGAACATAACAATACAAGGAATAAAACCACAAATAAAAATAGAGAAAATAGGTTTCAATGTAGACCCTCTCTCATTACGTATAGGTATTAAGTCTCTAGTCCTGGATATCAGGAATTACGGTGATACACCGCTTTACTTAAACTACTATACGCAACGTCCAATAAAGGTATTAATTGATGAAAGAGACTTCACCTCATCATATGATCCGTCTAAGCCACGTTATATCAAAGTGTGTTCACATGAGTCAGTTAAAATTTTACTTCATTCCCTCTACGCGGAGGCTATGATCGAAAGTCTTGCACCAAATAAAACTCATGAGGTAAAAGTGGAGTTAATGGGTTCAGTTGACAAGTACATTATACCATCTATTAATGAATGTGTGAAAATGAGGATAGCTAGTGTGAGCATAGAGAAGACGAGATATTATAACGTAACACTTAAAGTTAGGATAATAAACAATTGGGTAACAAAAATACCAATAGGGTGGTCATTAAGAGTATTCCTAAATGGAACCCCCATAACACCCTATTACGATAAGAAAACGATTGAAATAGGTGAAAATACCCTTACAATAAGCTTTAAAGTTTGGGGAAGATCTGCAAGCAAAGCTACACTCACGATAACCCTCAATGGTATAAGAGTAACTAGGGAATTAAGGTTCACCTAGGCAATGACAAATAGTAAGTAATAAGCTTTTATGGTTTCTTAGCTTTGAGATTTTAATATACTCTTCTTTAAATCATAGAATAGTATGCCTAAGCCTATGCCTAATAGTATTGCTCCTAGAATCTCTATCGCCATCCATCTAATATACTCTATTCTAAGAGAGTAATCTAGATACTCCCAATGAAGTATATCCCCTCTAGTTAAGGCGAAAACTACATGATGTGAAATAAGGGTTAAGATGAGACCTATAATGAGCAAGAACACCCCCAAGACTAAACGAAACACAAGAACCCACCATAATCTAATACTATTCAATTAACTTATATACTTATACACTAGAAAGCTCTACCATACCCAACTCAAGCCGATACCAAATTATTTCAGGAAAAGAATGCTTTTTGACAATCTCAAACTCATATAAGTGAAGACACGAATAAACTAAAGGTACCAATAAAAGTTATTCCAGCCTAGTTTAGTTTTAGTTTATATTTTGAACCATAAATTTATGGTTCAAATGCCCTTACTTGCAAGCTTATTTAAGGAATGGTCTTGGAAGGGCTCGATAATAATATTCCCTCCTCTATGTTCTATTTAACTTGTTTTACATAGGTTTATATTCTTTAGTGTTCACTTATTTCCCTTGATATATTATGATAAGAGATTATGGGAAACTGATAGTGGCTATTGATCGTAGTGGGGGATTCGGTATTATAGTCTACTCTATCGTTGCTACCACCTCCAATTTTGAGAGTATATTAATGAGAGTACGTAGTTCACTAAGGCATTATTCAAGTCTTAGCAGAAGGGAGAGACGACAGTATCAACATAAATTTCTCAAGATCATAAGAAGCTTGGTTAATGAAGGTGTTTTACTAGTACTTGATGTTACGAGACAATATCATACACTACTAAACTTCATAAATAGAGTAGGGGAAAGAGCATTATTGATAGTAGTTGATGACTACATATATAGGCCTGTAAGATCGAAGTATCCAACTCTACCATTAATTCCTGAAGGATTCTTAGCGAAGAGATCCAGCCTTATACGAAGAGAATATGGCATGAATCCTGTAGTATTAGACTCTCTAAGGCTAATAGCTGATAACCTAGCATGTTATAGTAGGGAGCAGATTGTAAGGTTCAATAGGAAGCTAGAGGACATTAGGAAAATTCTCCCAGTAACATGGAAGATATAATTGGGCGGAGGCTAGAATGGCCTCCGCCGAAATCCACCCTAGATCATCCCTACCCTGGAGATCTCTCCAGGGCTCCCGGTCACAGGTTTCATCCATATAAATACTTGTTTTACAAACCTATATAAAATATTATTATCATACTCCAATATCCTTACTGAGACCCCCTAACACTATCTATCTTGGGTGTAAATCTATGAAACAAGTAGGGGGGACTCTTAATAGACTAAAAGTTATGGTTAGAGCTATTATGGCTTTTGACCCTGTTGAGCAGGCTCGTGCTAAGCGTATGCTTGTTCTTGTTTTGATTGGTGCTGTTATTATGGCATCCATTGAGGCTTGGATTAACTTTATATGGACTCCTCCAAGTGACGAAAGTTTAAAGCAGGCTACAGCAGCATTCAATAAGCTACTAACGCTCATAAGGGCTATAGCATACCCATTCCTAATAATCGCTGGAATATGGAGCGCGATAAAACTAGCAACAAGTGACTAGTTCTAGGACGTATATAAAATGTCATCTCCGCTTATTCCTTTAATATGTTATCTTACTCTTGAAGCTCTATTGTGACATTTTGGTGTAGTAAGTGTGGAGAATAAAGATTATAATCATGCTATTTACTATACTTCTAGCCGTAATGGCGACTTCTAGTAGTACTTGTATTGTTTTTGCTGATGAGTCAACTACTACGACTATAGCGCCTCCTCCACCACCGCAACCTCCTAAGCCTTCTGCTGGTATTTTTCAGCCTATTGTGGATGCTATTTTTGCTGTGTTTGAGTGGTTGGCTAAGGCTGCTACGTATATTGCTGCTGGTGTTGCTGAGGGATTCTTGAGGCCTATCGCTACCGCTTTGGGTGAGGCTTATGCAGTACTCGCATTGAATGTTCCAGTAGCACCTTCCATTCAGGTTTCCGGGGGGTACTTGGTTAATTTTGGAGCTATAGATGAGCTCTTTAACTTATGTCTTCTACCATCATATTTTATTTTAGTCTTGAATGGCACTCTTAGTGTCATAGTGTTAGCTCTTGAGGTTACCGGGGTTACTAGTGAAGGTGAGGCACTCGCTTGTGTTAAGAGGGTTCTTTTAGCTGCTGCTCTCATACCATTATCTAAATACATCTACAATTATCTGGCATTATTTACTACTAGTATAGCTTATGCTATAGCGCCTCCAGATAAGATAGGTGCTTATATAGGTCAGATAGCTACATTCTTCTCTGCACTAGTCATAGCTGGAATATTCTCTCTTGGCTCTATCCTAGTAGCTTTCTTCATAGCAATACTACCACTCTACATTGCTGCGGCTATGCGACTGCTATTAACAGCTGTCCTTGCGGGATTACTACCATTATCTATAGCCCTAGCGATAGCACCAATAAGGTTTGTTAGAAATCTAGGAATGAGAATGCTCTCTTTACTCTTTGCATTACTATTTGCACCAATAGTTATAGCTGCTATTATTAGGGTGGCTAGTGAGGCAGGATCGCTAATTCCAGGTGCAGGACCAGTATTCTCTCCTTCGTGGTGGGTTGCTCTCTTCATAGCATTAGTTATATGGCTTTCAGGTCTAGCCGCTCCCTTGATAGCAGTTGCGATAGTTCATGAGGCTGGCTTGGGCTTAGCGGTTGCTTCAGGAATATTATCTTTTGCTGCCAGGCCGCTTTTCCAGCAGGTTATGGGTGGTATAGGTAGATTTTGGCCTGGAGGAACCTCTGCGACCGGTAGTGCAATAGGTCCTTCTAGTATTTGGGCTAAGCCTTCTCCCGCTTTAGCATGGCTCCAGCAGAGAATACCTGGAGCCATGGAGAGAATTAGAAGTGTGGCCTCGAGACTACCTCTAATATGGTATCCCGCTCAAAGAGGCATAACAGGTCTAGCTCCCAAATTAGCTAAAGACCTAGTCCACTATCGTAGAGCGCCAGTGGTCTTAGGTTCACCGCCAAAGCCTACAGAGTCATTTAAAGAGTATGTTACATTCTGGAGTGGGATGGAACATAAACCAGAGAGGCTAAGAAAAGCCTTGGAAGATTGGACTAGAGAAAGGGGCAGCTAGGAAGGGCATTTCAACCTTTTGTATTAATAGTTACAGGAGCAAGTAACTATCAGAATTTTGCATCTCTTTAATTTAATAACCACTCTTTAAAGAGTTCCGATATCTTGGGGAAATGTTAGTGAGAGGAGGGCGATTATGGAGAGTATTGTAAGATGAGTCATAGTTTTAGTTCATTAAGAATTTTATTCCTGATATTATACGTGATATGTTGTTATTTCCTCACCCATCGCAGAAGAGTTAAATATAAGGGGAAGGTGACATCTTGAGAGTAACTATTAAACAAATAGAACTAGATGGTAAAAAGTAAATGCCATAATATACTATAAGTAAACAATAAAGTCTATAAAGTCTAAACAAACCGTTTCACTTTCACTAAACTGATACATTCCACCGGAAAGATGAGAGACATTCTGATGGAATGGTTTAGAATGGATAATTCCTCTCTATTACAGTTTGCCATTCCGGTGGAACGAGTATGAATGGAAGATAGTTTTATCTACTTTAATGGAAGATTCTGCCACTCTTAGTAGTATGGTGTATTCATCCCTATGGAATTGTATTGAGTAGAAAATAGGCAGAGTAAAGGTAATAAACCTCCTCTACAGGGATAATCATAGGTAATACCCTCTGTGAAAAGGGCCTTCAAAATGATACCCTTCATAATCCTCGTAGTATTTGACATAGTTCTCCTAGCATACTTGTCACTCGCACTACACAAGATTATAATAAACATCATAGATAACATCCAAAGGAGAAGATGATAATACCACATAGCCTAGCTAGAATAAAATAAATACCTATCGATAGAATAGGAAAGCATAGATAGAAATCCAAAAGACGTCTTTCCACACTTTACCCTCCCTCTACGCTCATTACTAACTCTCACTTTTGAACTGAACCACAAATTTGTGGTGCAAATTATTAAGGCGCGTACCTCATTTTGCCATGATTGTTTTTAGCTGAAGGCGCTCTATAATATCCTTGTATAATAGTTTGGTATATGATTCCTACTGGCGGTTTTCTTTAGAATTCTAACTCTTTTTCTTTAGGGGTGCGTGTTTTGGGTAGGGTTTGTTGGGTTGGTGATAGTGATGTTCTTGAGGAGCTTAGGGAGGTTACGGGTAGGCCGAAGAGTAAGATTATCTCGGTTTCTCTTAGGCTGCTTAAACATGTATTGTTTGATAGGCGTCTTGCCTTAGCCCTTATATCACACTTAGCTTATGCTGATTCCAAGCTTTCTAATGAGCTTTACGAGCTTCTAAGGAGGATTGAGAGTAATGAATCTTCTAAAACTTAAACTTAGAAAAAGCAAGACCCCAAAAACTAAACAATTGAAGGTCACCGTTAGCCCTTTCTTTAAGCCACTAACACTCTCATCGGGTATCGTCTCTACGGGAGACATTATCAGAAGCTACAATGTGGGTGTTGCAACAGTCTACCTGATAAACGATAAAGGTAGAATATTATACATTGTTGACGAGCCGAAGGTTACGAACGAAATAGAATACGCATACAATCAGATAATGGACTATGTGTCTTTTAAGCTCAAAGCGAGTGAGAACATTGAATCCCTCCTCAAGAACATCATTTGGGAGGCTGCGGAGGAACTAGGAATATACGATATAGTGAATGCTCACTATAAGGTCTTAGAATATTATATTCTAAGGGATGTTGTAGGCTATGGAATACTAGATGTGCCATTGAGGGATCCCGATGTAGAGGATATTAGTATTGAGTCTGCAGGTGTACCTGCAGGAATAGTCCATAGGA